>Ga0307412_10000025_pt1 | contig 235413 bp, 216 predicted proteins | sample DK1Cmetagenome_3_FD_203823 | JGI IMG/M metagenome (GOLD analysis project Ga0307412, IMG submission 203823) | Maize rhizosphere microbial communities from greenhouse at UC Davis, California, United States - DK15-C-1 | ecosystem: Host-associated > Plants > Roots > Rhizosphere > Soil | place...
GTGTCGCGCACCGTGGCGGCGACAGGCGCAAGCTACCCTAAACCGACCCCGTTCTGCAATACCTTTCTGCAAAGATTTTCGGAAATCTTCGCCTCTCCCACGCAACCACCTCAAAACCAATACTCACCCGCCGGAACTTTTTTCAGAAAACTGAACCAAAAGAGACGAAATGGAGGCGGTAGAGCTCCAGAACCGTCGCTAAACTGCAGGAAGAAACAGCCGGAACTCCGCTCCCCGGGGATCCCCGGGCTTATATTCCACCGCTCCTTCCATGGCTTCAGACAGTTCTTTCACGATGGAAAGACCAAGTCCGGTCGATGATTCACCGCCCGTGGGCTTCGGGCCGAGACGGGCGTATCGCTGGAACAAACTGGAGGTTTCCGAAGGAGGAATCCCGGGACCTTCGTCGGAGATGCGAAACACTCCGCAATTCTCTCCGGGAGAAACCTCCAGTGTCACCCGAGTGCCGCCGGAAGAAAACTTGAGCGCATTGGAGACCAAGTTCTCCAAAACCCGAAACAGCGCCTCCCGATCCGCCCGGACGAATACCGGCTTCGGCGGAACGGACCATTCGATGGCGATATTTTTGTCCGCAGCCCGTCCGGAAAACGCCTCAATCACGGCCTCAACGACATCATCGAGCGCTAGCCACTCAATCTGCATTTTTTCCCGCGCATATTCGAGCCCGCGTTCCTCGAGCAAGGATTCGACAATGCCCAAGGCGCGTTGCGCAGCGTCGTCGATCATGTCGACGAGTTCATCCTCCCTCCCTCTCGCCTTTTGCTCCTTCAGGAGACAGGCGGAAAAGCGGACCGTCCCGAGCGGATTTTTCAGGTCATGCGCCAGCACTTCGATCAACCGATTCTTCTCAGCGATGGCCTCCTCCAATTTTCGTTGGGTGCGGTAGAGGCGAACATGGAGCTCAATCCTTCGGAGCAATTCCGGGCCGTTGAATGGTTTGGTGACGTAGTCCACCGCACCGGCGCCGAGCCCTTCAATGATGAAGGTTTTATCGGTAGCGGCGGACAAAAACACGATGGGCGCATGATTCCACTCAGGGAGGTCTTTGAGGCGAAACGCCACCTCGACTCCGCTGATGCCGGGCATCATCACATCGAGCAAAATCAGATCGGGCTGCGTTTCCAACGCCTTTGCGATCGCTTCCTCCCCGCCGCGGGCCGCGATCACCTCATAGCCCTCACGCAACAGCAAGGATCCGACGACCTGGATGTTTTTCGGTTCGTCATCAACAACAAGAATTACGGTACGAGTGGACATCAGACGGCGGGCGAATCGGTGGATTGATCGAGTGCTTTGGAAAGGGAGTTCGCGAGTTCTGAAAACGCGCGGAGCCGCGCGGAGGCGGATTCGGTTTCGAATGACTCGACTTGCGTCGCCAAGGCGCCGGCATAAGCCGCCAACGGCCAGCCTCCCGGCTCCGAAAGCGCACCCAAACGGTGGGTGAAATCGAGGGCCGCTTTGGCAGGAACCACAACCGCCAGATGATCGGCCTCTTCCGCCAGCGGACCTTGCAAGGTTTCGAGAAGCTGCCGCCATTCTGCGATCGACCGGGCCGCAATATCCCAATCCAACGGAGTCGTCGGAGGTGGCGGCGGGCGATCGCGTTTGACGCGAGGAGCGCTTCCGGTCGGCTGCGGCGTCACCGGTTGCGCGAAGTGAACGGGCAGTGCCACGCCGAAGACCGAACCCGAACCGGATTGGCTATCGACGGTCAACGCGCCGCCCATCAAGGCGACCAATTGACGGCTGATCGCAAGACCCAGGCCGGACCCTTGAAACTGCCGCTCCGCTTGAGAGTCGACTTGGAAGAACGGCCGGAAAATGTCGTTCAGCCTATCTTTTGGAATGCCAATGCCGGTATCCGTCACACTGAATCGCAGAACACCGCCTTCTCCATGCGTTTGGTTGTGAAAGGGACCGATCTTCAGCCGCACCGATCCTTCCTTGGTAAACTTCAGCGCGTTGCCGACAAGGTTGAGCAAAATTTGCTTTACCCGCAAAGGGTCGAAAGAAAGCCAAGGTGGGACGGATGGATCGATTCCGACTTCGTAACGGATATTTTTTTCCTGCGCCCGATGGATGAAGAGAAATTCCAGTTGCTGGGCGAGATCACGCATCTCCACCGGTTCGGCGTGGATCTCCAGCTTGCCGGCTTCAATCCGGGAAATATCCAGCAAATCGTTGATCAGCGTGAGTAAGGCATTGCCGCTGGTCAAAATGGCGGCCGCAAATTTTCGGTCGCGTGGATTTTGCGCCGAATCGTGCAGCAGTTCACCGAACCCGAGGATGGAATTCATCGGCGTACGAATCTCGTGACTCATCACCGCGAGAAACTCGCTTTTCACTCGATCCGCGCGCCGCGCCGCTTCTCTCTGCCCGCGCAGCTCATGCTGCGCTTCTAGGTTTTTCAGGTGAAGATAAAGCATCCATACGAACACCCCCCCGCCCGCCAAGGCCGCAGCGGCGCATAGCGTAATCGCCCAGTTGGTGCGTTTGAGACTCTTGATCGTCTGCCCTTGGGAAAGAGTCAGAGCCTCCATGCGGTCCGCGCGCAGCACGTCGATTTTGGCCCGCAGGCGATCCATCAGATCTTTGCTTTCGGTCGCAGCCAGGGCTCGGCGAGCCGCCTCCGGGTTCCCGCTTTTGCGCAGATCGATCGCGCGCGCCATCTGCTCGAACGCGGCTTGCGCGAGAGAGCGAATGATCACTAGTCGTTCATGGGTTTCCGCCCCGCGCGCGATACTGGCATCCAACCGTTCTAAAATCCAAACGAACGCGTCCGAGCCTCGTTTGTAGGACACCAGGTAGGCTTCGTCCCCGGTCAGGATAAACCCCCGTGCGCCCGACTCGCAATCGAGCATGGCTTCCGTCAAGCGGTCCAACTCCATCACGCTTTCCCGGCGCTGCACCATGCGGGAGAAATCGCTCAAGTTCCGCCGCGTGCTTACTACCGAGGTCGCCACGATCGCGCCAATCAACGCCAGCGCGACAAGGCAAGCGACGATATGGCGCGTGCGGATGGCCCGGAGTTTCGGCAGCAGCATGGTTCTTTTTCTTTTTTCGAGCCACTCAACCTGTCCCCGTCTCGCCCGGTGCGGCAAGCGGTTTGTGACCGGCAAAATGCACGGCGTAGTCCGTTGCGAAGCCATGCACGCGACTTGATCCAGCACCGCTTTGGTGGGAAATTGTTAGGGAATGAAACTCTCCATCATTGGCGCGGGTCACGTCGGCACCACGCTGGCATTCACGGTTTCGATGCGAGGGTTCGTCCGCGAGTTGGTGCTAGTGGGACGGGATCGCGATCGAATCGAAGGCGAAGCGCTCGACCTTTCGCACGGAGAAGCCTTTTTCCCCGCCCCAGCGAAAATTCGCGCCGGTGAAATCGCCGACACCGCCGGTTCGGACATTCTCGTATTCTGCGCCTCAAGCGCCTTTCACGGCGAAACGCGGCTTTCGCTCGGCCCCTCGAACACACGGCTGCTGGAAAGTTTATTGCCGCCCCTGCTCGACGTTTCACCCGGCGCCCTTGTGCTCATGGTCAGCAATCCGGTGGATGTCCTCACTTGGCAGGCGCTTCGTATCACCGGTTTGCCCGCTTCACGCGTCTTTGGCACCGGCACGATGCTCGATTCCATGCGCTTCCGGCATTTGCTTTCGCAGGAAATCGGCATTCATCCCGACGATCTACGGGCCTACATCCTCGGCGAACACGGAGACTCGCAGTTCCCTGCGATGAGCATGGCGTCGACCGGCGCGGAACAAATCGAGGACACCCCGCTCCGGCGCGATTTATTCCGGCAAGCCGCCAGTTTCGGCCTGAAAATTTTCCACCTCAAAGGCCACACCAGCTACGGCATCGCCGTTTCCACCGCGGCGATCATCGAATCCATCGCGCTTGATGAAAAACGAACCATGCCGCTAAGCGTGCGCATCGATGGCTTCCTCGGCATCGACGACGTTTGCCTCAGCCTGCCGGTGGTCGTCGGGCGCAGCGGGATCGAGCAAGTGCTCCATCCCAATCTCGACGAAACCGAATCGGCCGCCTTCCGCCACTCGGCCAACGTTGTCCGGAAAGCGATTGAAGCTTGCGTCAGTTTTTAAGGCAGCGCGAATGAGGCGAATCTCACGAATCCATTCGGAAGATTCGTTGGATTCGCGAGGCCTAATCGCTGATGGAGAGCTCAGCCGGCAGCGAGCAAGGTTCCTTTCGCTGCCAGGGCGGCGAGCAATTTGCCGTGGATGCCGCCGAAGCCGCCGTTGCTCAGCACCGCGATGATATCGCCCGGCTCGGATTCACGAGCGACGATCTCGACGATTTCCTCCACCGTTTGCACATAGCGGCCGTTACCCCCGTCCTTGGCGATGTCCTGCGCAAGCTTGTCGGGATCGAGTCGCTCGCCTTCGGGGATTTTGTGCAAATCCGGTACGGCGGCGACGATCGAGAAATCCGGCCCGGCTAGCGCTTCGGCGAGTTCTTTCTGGAAAACCGAGCGGCGGGTCGTGTTCGAACGCGGCTCGAACAACACCCACAAACGCGCGCCATCGTATCGCTGACGCATGCACTGGACCGCCTGCTTGATCGCCGTCGGGTGGTGGGCGAAATCGTCGATCACTTTCACGCCTGCCACTTCGCCGCGAACTTCCTGACGGCGGGCGACACCTTCAAACTCTTCCAACGCGGCGCGGATTTCCGCAGGCGAAAGGCCCGCGAATTTCGCCGAACTCGCGGCCATCGCGGCGTTGCGGACGTTGAACTCACCATTCATCCGCACCGAGTAGCGCTCGCCATCAAGCGTGAAGGAAGTGCGCTCCGGCTCGTAAACGACGTTCTCAATCCGTAAATCACAGCCTTCGCCCAAGCCGACGGTTTTCACCGGACAAGGCGCGTTGGCGGCGACGTCGAGGCAGTTTGGGTCGTCACCATTGATGAAAGCGATGCCATTGCGCGGGACGATGTTAAGGAGGCGCTTGAAGGAAAGTTTGATCGCGTCGAGCGAGTCGTAGATGTCCGCGTGATCGAACTCGATGTTGTTGATCACCAAGCACTCCGGCAGGTAGTGCAGGAACTTCGAGCGCTTATCGAAAAAGGCCGTGTCGTATTCGTCGCCCTCCAGCACGTTGAATTCCGACGACGTGAACTCCGCGCCGTGACCGAGGTTTTTCGGCAGGCCGCCGATCAGGAAGCCGGGGTTTTTGCCCGCGTGGCGGAGCACCCAGGCGAGCATCGACGTCGTGGTCGTTTTGCCGTGGGTGCCGGACACGACGAAGTTCCGCTTCCCGTGGAGGAAAAACTCTTTCAGCACCTCCGGCAGCGACATGTAGAGCATCTTGCGGTCGAGCGCCGCTTCGGCTTCCGGGTTGCCCCGGGAAATCGCGTTGCCGATCACGATCACCTCGGCGTCGGCGGGAATGTTTTCCGCCCGGTAGCCTTCCGTCAGCACAATCGCCTGATCCCGAAGGAAATCCGACATCGGCGGATACACGTTGGCGTCGGAGCCGGTGACGGTGAAACCGCGCTGTTTCATGGCGGCGGCGACCGCGCCCATGGCGGTGCCACAGATGCCGGTGAAGTGAAATCGAGTCTTTAAGGACACAAGGAAAGTCGTTGAGTATGGAAAATCGGCGCTGAATCCGTTCCGGGCGCTTCACGCGATCTTTCCTGCCCAGGTGGCAACGTCAATCTTCCGTTCGGTCTAACTGCAGTCCGGTTCGTGGGGATTCCCGAGCAGTCCAGTTCGATTCCAGAGCCTCTCGGGAATCCTTTAAGAGCGTTTCAAAACAATGCGACTCAATTTAATTCCCAAGGTGATGAGCACCAGATAAATTCGTGCGTATTATGAAAGTCAAACTTTTCATACTTCTGGCGATGCAAGGACTGGCGTGCGCCCAAAGCAAACAAGACCTCCGGGATCTCGAAAACCGCGTCGATGAATTAGAAGCACAGCAGCGCCGTACCTCCAATGCAGCAAAACGAGCCGAGGAAGATAGGCTGCTTGCATTACCGCTAGATCCTGATCTTCAAGAAAAAGCCCGAAAAGCTCATGGCATACAGATGGGAGATAATCTGGGACAGACCAGAGCTACTATCCGTAATCTACTCCTGCAAATCGCACGCATTCAGGAGAGTCGCAATCTGGAACGCGGATTGCGTTGATCTCGCAAAGAAAACCCGCACGCGCAGGTCTCTCCACGCGTGCGGGCAACCATCATGCCCAAATCAAAAAGATCACGAAAATGATCTTGATGACGAGCTTCGGGTCTACCGAAACCTTAAGTTCGATGTTCATCAATTTCTTCCACAGTTCGAGGTCGAAGTTTTGGTTTTCTGGCGGGACAAACCGTCATCAACCAGCGTCGCGAATGGAACCATGTCCACTGGCGGTGTCATTCGTCGGATATGACCCCACGAAGACACTTCATTACGAACTGTAGAAGTCGGCTCGGAAAATCATGGCGTTGGCGCTAAGCAATCCATAAGAGCAACCAAGCGCAAACCTTGGCCGGTTTGTTGCTATCGCGCAATATCAAAACCCCGGAGCCGCCACCGTGGCATTCTCCCGCTCTTCAATCCTCCGGCGCAAGATGCGGTCAGCGGTTTCCCGGACCATCTCCGTGAGCAAGAGCCAGAGGTGCGAACCCGGACGATAGTCGGCCGGGGCGATGTGCTTCACGCGATTGGCGTGGGCGGAGAGTTGGTAGCACTTGCGGAAACTGCGACCGCTGACGTCGTCGGGGTTATAGACCGCCACCGCGTTGCCGCCGTTCTTGTTCATCACCGTGAAGCACGGAACATCGGTCGGGCCGTCGCCGACGTAGATCATGTTTTCGAACGGAATCGGTCGTTGGTCGGACGGCATGTGATCGTTCACATCCTGATCGTAACCGAGCATGCCCTTGTTGATGCGGAACAGGAACTGCGTCTTGGTCGTGTGGGAAATCGTCCGCTTCGGGAAACTGATGCGCCCTTCCGAATCCTCGCCGAACTCGCAGCCGAAGATCGCTTTCACCTTCGATTGCAACCGTGAGCCATCGAGCAACGCCTTTAGGCCTGAGGAAATGATGTAGTGCTCCACCTTGATGCCCGCCAATTCGTGTTCGGGCTTGAGCACCGCTTTCGGCAGTTCCTCGAAAATCTCCTCCACGCCGGGATAAAACCGCAGCCCGCCGCCGAGCTGAGCGAGTCGCGCGTTGGACACCTGATCGAGCGAAAGGTAGTCGAGCAGGCACTTCATGTAGGCCAACTCGCCGTCCCATTCCTGCTCGCGAACAAGGGCGTTGCACTTTTTCCAGAACTGCACCGGATCGATGCCAAACTCGGGAAAGAGCACATCGTCCTGCATGTAGCGCGGGCTCAGCGTCTGATCGTAGTCGTAAACCAGCGCGATGATGTTCTGCGGAGCGGCCATGGGGAAAAGTAAGCTCTCGATCTAAAAGAAGGCGAACCACGAAAAACACCAAAGGACACGAAAGCAGAATCTCTTTCGTGGGATTTCGTGCGTTTCGTGGTGGCTGGATTACTTCAGCAAATCCCTCAACGCCTCCTCCAACCTGGGAAATTGAAACCGATAACCGGTGCGTTCCAACGCGGCTGGGATCGCATGAGTGCTCGCCAGCAAGGCTTCGCCGAAACCGCCGAGTGCGAGTTTCAATGCGATCTCGGGCACAGGGAGCACGGCGGGCCGGTGGAGCGCGGCGGCCAACTTGCGGGTGAAATTGGCGTTGCGTTCGGGCTGAGGCGCGCAGCCGTTGACCGGGCCAAAAAGCTCGGGCGTTTCCAACACATGGAGCACCGCGCCAGTGAGATCCCGCAGATGGATCCAAGACATCCATTGCCGGCCGGAACCAAGCCGCCCGCCCAAGCCCAAGAGAAACGCACACCGAAGTTTTTCGAACGCCGCGCCACCTTTCCCCAGCACGATCCCCGTGCGCAGCAACACGACTCGCATTCCCAACGCCTCGGCCTCCATCGCCGCGGTTTCCCATTCGAAACACAGGTCCGCGAGGTAACCTAGGCCACGCCCGGAGCTTTCATTCAGAACCTCGTCCCCTCGATCACCGTAAATGCCGATCCCCGATCCATTGACGAGCACTTCGGGACGATCGCCATGGCGGATTTCGCGGAGATGGGCGATCAACCGTTGGGTCACTCCGACGCGGCTGTCATAAAATCGTTTCTTTCGCTCCGCGGTCCAGCGGCGGTCGATCGGTTCTCCCGCCAAATTGATCACCGCGCAGTGCCCTGATAAATCCAACCGGTCGAGCTGCTGCCAGCGGTCGATGCCAGCAACCGGCCGATGAGCGGACCGGCTTACCCCCGTAACGCTGATGCCCGCGGCGGCGAGTTCGGCTGCCAGCGCCCGGCCAATGAAACCGGTTGCGCCAATGATTGCCACGGGCCCGGGCGCTGCGGAGCTGAATGCCATAGGCCATTCTAACGTGCGCCCTTCTCTGCCGCCAGGCTTTCAAGTCTCCCTTCCGCCTTTACTTCGCGAGGGCGAACTTTTCTGATCCCCGGCGATGAGGATTTCCGCCGGAGCACCGTGGTTGCCGCTTCTTTTCGCCATGCCCCTGCTGGCCCAACAGCCTGAGGTGCTGCCGGCGCCTGGTGACGTGCCCACGGTGGACACCATCACGCCGGTGCCGGCTCCCAAGTTGTCGTTTGGCGAAATCAGTTCGACCACGCCCACCATGCCGAAGGCCTTCACGGTCACTAACTTGGGCGGAAAAATCGAATACGCCGCCGCGGCGGGAACGCTCACCTACCATGGCGCGGTGAAAATGGTCACCGATACCGGTACCACGCTCACCGCCGATCGCGCGGTGGTCGATACCAAGACGGAAACCGCAACGCTCACGGGCATGGTGAAAGTCCGCACCGAAACCGGCATCGAACTTTTCGCCGACGAAGCGGTGGCGGATGGGAAACTGAAATCGATCACGGCGACCGGCAACGTCAGCATCTATCAGGGAAACTCCCTGCAACGCGGCCAGCGCGTGACGTATTTCTGGGAGCGGAAATTCCTCGATACCGCCGGGCTCCGGGGCTCGGCCGGCCCGGTGCTGATGGAAGCGGGCAAATTCACCGCCGCCACCGACTCCAAAGGCAATCAGGTCTTCATCGGTCACGACGCCGGCATCACCACCGATGACCAGGAAGATCCAAGTTACTGGCTGCGCGCCGACCGGACGACGATTTATCCGGGCGACAAAGTCACTTTCCGCAACCTCAAGGTTTACGCAGGCGACGTGCCGGTGCTCTGGCTGCCTTACCTCAGCCAACCGCTCCACGAAGAACTCGGCTACCATTTCGTTCCAGGCGCTCGTTCGAACTGGGGCGCGTTCCTATTGAATACCTACGGCATCATGCTCGGCGGCGAGCGGGATCCGGTCACGGGCGATCACGAGGACGCGTGGCTGCTTTCCAAATGGCATCTCGATTTCCGCACTTCCCGCGGCGTCGGCACCGGGGTCGATCTGGTGGACACTCACTTGGAAGAGGAAAACCCGAATCTGAGCGGGCTGAGACTATATTATCTAAAGGACCTCGACTCCTCTACCCAGCGCTCAGGCATTCCGCGTTTGCCGATCAATGACGATCGCTACGTCGTCGAACTCAAACACCGCGTGCCCTTCGATATGGCCGATGACGCGGAGTGGCGGTTCGATTTCGACCTCACGAAACTGAGCGATCAATACTATCTCGAAGACTTCGAACCCCAGATTCAGCGCCGGAATCCGTATCCGGACAACACGATCGGTCTCTACCGAAACGATGGCCGCTCGCTCGCGTCGATCGTCGCCCGCGTCCGGGTGAATGATTTCTATCGGTCCGACGAACGCCTGCCGGAAATCGCTTTCGATCAAGCCCGTGCGCCGATCTTCGATTGGCCGATCTTGCACGAGGGCACGACCTCCCTGAGTTGGGTTTCCGAGCGCACCTCCGATCCGACCCGGAGCGCGGTCATCGAGCCCTTGCTCAGCCTGCCGAACGGTGATCCGCGCATTCCCGGCCTACTCGCCCAGCTTCCCTCGTTTGAACGCGAGCTCATCCGCCAAATCCGCGCCCTTCCTCCCGGCAGCGACAAAATCCCTTCTCTGACGCGGCAGTTGCTCGATCCGTCGTATGCCCGCTTTAACACCTATCAGGAAGTTTCCCTGCCGCTGAACGTGGGCGGCTGGCTCAACATCACGCCCGAAGTCGGAGTCGGCTACCGAAACTACTGGGATGTCGCTGGTCCGGCGAATTCGATGAACGGCGCGTATCTCGAAGCGGGCGCCGAAGCCTCGGTCAAATTCTCCAAAGACCTTGGTGGCTACCACGACCGCGCCCTCGGGCTCGACGGGTTGGTGCACGTGTTCCAGCCGTATTCGCGCTGGTCGGTCGTTTCCGCCGATGAACTCGGTGCCGGCTTCCCGAAAATCGATCGACTCACCTTCGCCACGCGCCCGCAAACCCTCGATCTCGGCCGCTTCACTGCGATCGACGACATCAAGGACTGGAACATTGTTCGCTTCGGCGTTCACAACCGCCTGTTGACCCGTCGCGACGGCCAGAGTTACGAATGGCTCTACCTGAATACCTACATGGACGCGTTCCTCCGCGACCCGGAGCAACTCGACCGCCAATCCTCGAACCTTTACAACGACCTCCGCTGGCGCCCGTTGCCGTGGATGTCGCTTGATCTGGAAACGCAGGTTCCGGTGATCAACGAAGGCTCCGGCTTCAGCGAAGTGGCCACACGGTTTAAATTCCAACCGACCGACAATGTGGAGTTCTCCATCGGCCACCGCCTGCTCAACAACCACCCGGTGTTGATCGACTCCAATCAGATTGATCTTCGCCTCTACTCCCGCATCGCGGAAAATTGGGGTTTGGGCATGATTCAACGCTGGGAGTTGGACGACTCCACGTTGGAGTACGAGCAATACTCGCTGCATCGCGACTTCGGCAGCTGGGTGGTGGGCGTCGGCCTCAATCACCGCGACAACCGTGTGAAGGACGAATACGGCGTGATGTTCACCCTGACGTTGAAAGATTTCCCCTCCGCGTCCTTGCCTCTGCAAGTGGATGCCGAATAGTGCGGCCATGCCTGAAACTTCCGCCGACTTCGTCCTTTCCGCCCTGCGCTGGCGCTACGCGACGAAAGCCTTCGACGCCACCCGCAAGGTTCCCGGCGAAACCTGGAGCGCGTTGGAGGAATCGCTGGTCCTGACGCCCTCGTCGTTCGGTTTGCAGCCGTGGAAATTCTTCGTCGTGGAAAACGAAGAAGTCCGCAAAGAACTCCGCGCTCATTCGTGGGACCAAGCCCAGGTCACCGACGCGTCCCATTTCATCGTCTTCGCCGCGCGCACCGATGTTTCGGAAGCGGACATCGACACTTGGGTCAGCCGCCTTTCCGATGTGCAAGGAACGCCTCTCGACGCCCTTTCGGCGTTCAAGGGCATGATGGGTGGCTTCGTCGGCAACATGCCGCAAGAAGCCCGCCACTTTTGGAACGTCCGCCAGGTTTACATCGCCCTCGGTCAATTCATGGCGACCGCCGCGATCCTCGGCATCGACACATGCCCGATGGAAGGCCTGAACCCGGCTGCCTATGACGACGTGCTCGGGTTGAACAACACCGGCTACGCCACTGCCGTCGCCTGCGCGGTGGGTTATCGCTCGGCCGACGACCACACCGCCGCTCGGCCGAAAGCGCGCTTCGATGCGGGCGACGTCATCACCCGGATCTGATCGTTAGAACGTCGGGCGACTTTGTTTTTGGGCGACCGTCATGAAGCGGTCGCCCAATTTTTTGGCGACCTCCGAGGTAATCGCCGTTTCCTTCCGCTTGCCGTTCAGGCCGATTTTCAGGAAACCGCCATCTTTGAACTGCACGAAAACGCGCCGCCGGAGTTCGGCCACCGCCGCCTGCTCATCGGGCAGATTCCACCGCCGGGCGAGATCCGATTCGCGCACGACGGACACGATCACCTCGTCTGATTGCACCCGCTGCCGGAGGTCCTTCTCCAGCTTCTCCAACTGCGCGCCGTCAGCGGGCAACCGCATCGGAATCTCCACCCAGAAAGGCGCCGGACGGTTCTGTTTAAGCGTCCTGACACCGAAAGCCGCGCCACCTAACAATAGGACGAAGGCCACGATCCCGGGAATCAACCACTTGCGCATGAAGTTTGGTTAGCATTCCATAACGTGACCGGACAATACTATCGTTTCCCGCTTCATGGAATATCCCGCCGTCACCGCCACCGTTGAAACCCTGCCGAACGGCCTCACGCTGATTCTCGATCCCGACGCCTCCGCTCCGGTGGTCAGCGCCCAGCTTTGGGTGGAAAGCGGGAGTCTGCACGAAGACGACCTGCTCGGCTCCGGCGTGTCGCACTTTCTCGAGCACATGGTGTTTAAGGGCACGCGGGATCACGATTGCGAAGCGCTGGCCAATACCGTCCAGGCGGCGGGTGGCCATTGGAACGCCTACACGAGCTTCGACCGGACCGTTTACTACATCGACGGCCCGGCGGCTTCGCTTGATGTCTTTCTTCAAACCCTCACCGGCTTGGTCTTCTACCCGTTGTTGCCTGAAGCCGAATTCGCGAAGGAACAGGACGTCATCCGCCGGGAAATCGACATGGGCCTCGACGATCCCGACAACGTGGCCAGTCGGCTCCTGTTTTCCACCGCCTTCAGCCACGATCCCCGGCGCTATCCGGTCATTGGCCACCGACACCTCTTCGACGCGCTCAAATACGAAGACCTCCGTCGCTATCACGCGAGCCGCTATACCCCCGATCGCACCTTCGCGGTGATTTCGGGCGACTTCGATCCGGTGGTCGCGCGCGAGCAACTTCTCGCCCTCACTTCGGATCTATCCGTCGGGGGCGGCCGCGATCCTCATCTGCCCACCGATGCTCCCCAACTCGGCACCCGTCGCGCCCGTGCGACCTTCGCCGTCCCGGCCAGCCGTTTGACCTTGGCGTGGAAAACCCCGCCGCTGGCCCACCCTGACGCACCCGCTTACGACGTGCTGGCGACTTTGCTCGGCCGCGGTCGCTCCGCCCGGCTCTACCGTCGCCTCCGCCAAGAGCGCGAACTCGCCTTGGAAATCTCGGCGTGGTCGTGGAACAGCTCCGGCCGCGAAGGACTCTTCGCCGTCAGCGCGGAAGTGACTCCGGAAAACCGCGAGGCCTTGGTCGAAGCCATCCTCGCCGAACTCGCCGCCGTGCCGTCCGGAGCGCTCGACGACGAATTGACCAAGGCGCAGCGGCAAATCGCCGCCAGCCAATTCCGTAGTTTGACTAGCGCGTCCGGTCGCGCCGCCGATCTCGCGTCGAACTGGCACGAAGCGCGCGACCTCGATTTCACCCGCCGCTACCTCGCCGCGATCCACGCCGTCACCGCTGCGGACCTGCGCCGCCTTGCTACGACGCTGACCGAGGACCGGATGACACAAACGTTGCTCGATCCCGAAGGCTCCGCGCCACCCGCCCGGGCGATCAAGCGCACCCGTGCCCGGGAGGACATCCAGACCCAAACTTTGGAAAATGGCGTCACCCTCGCGTTTTTGCCCGACCGCCGCGTGCCATTGATTCACCTTCAAGCCGCCGTGCGCAGCGGTTTGCCGTCCGAATCGTTGGCGACCAATGGCATCAATCAACTCCTCGCCGCGACCTTGCCGCAGGGTACCGTCCGCCACAGCGGTGGCGAACTCGCCCTCGCGCTCGAATCCCTCGGCGCTTCGATCGGCGCGGGCGCTGGCAACAACGCCCTGCTCGTTCAATCGTCCGGCCTTGCCCCCGATTTCAACACGCTCGCGGAAGTTCTCTCGGAAGTCATTCAAGCGCCTTCGCTCCACTCCGATGCGATCGCGCGGGAAAAAGCCAGCCAACGCACCGCGATCGAGGAGTCCCTCGAAGATCCGCTGCACACCGGTTTGCGCGAACTTCGCCGCGCCGTGTTCGGCGATCAAGCCTACGGCTTGGATGCCATGGGGTCGCTTGCCGGGCTCGACTCCCTCGATCGCCTCGCCCTGACGGCGCATCACCGGCTCCATTTCACCGGAAAAAACCTCACGCTAGCCATCGCGGGCGACTTCGACCCGATCGCCGCGTCCGACGCCTTTTCCTCCCTGCTCGCCGAGCTTCCCGCAGGCGAATCCTGGACCCAGCCGGCCAGCTTTCCCAAGCCCGGGGCCGATCTCACGTTCCACCTACCGAAAAAGCAGGCCGTGCTCGCGATCGGCTTCCCCGGCGCGGACGCCCGCGCGGAAGACCGCCACGCGCTCAGCATGTTGCAGGAATATTGCACCGACATGGCCGGGCCGCTTTTCACCCGCATCCGTGAAGACCTCGGCCTCGCCTATCAGGTCGGCGCGACCCAATTCCTCGGCCACGACACCGGCCTGTTCACGTTCTATTTGGCCACCTCGCCGCAGCAGGCCGAGCTCGCCCGTCACGAATTATTGGGCGAAATCGCGAAGCTCGCCAGCCACGGCATTCCCGACGACGCCTTTGAACGCGTCCGATCGACGGTGCTCAGCGGCTTGGCGATCCAACAGCAATCGCTCGCCTCGGTCGCCCGCCAAACCGCGCTCGACCTGATGTTCGGTCATCCCGCGGATCAGCACCGCCGTTTGCCCGCGATTTTCTCGGCGCTCACGCCCGAATCCGTCCGGGAAACCGCCGCTCGCGTCTTCGGCGTCCAGCCGACCGTAGTCACCGTGCTGCCGGAATAAAAAAATCAACTGCCCCATTTCACCGCCTTTCTCATTCAAAAGAGATTCGCCTGATTCGCGGTGCCTTCATTTCTTCCCTTATCCCAGCTCTCCTTCTCGCTTGGACGTGACGGAATTCCTGCATTAGAACCCCGCATGCCCGACGCGCCGCAGGCCGATCCCCGATTCAGCGAGTTCCTTTTCCTTCAGGCTCAAAACGCCGGGATGTTTCTCGGCCAAATCCCCAACCCCGTCACCGGCCAGAATCACGTCAATCTGCGGGCGGCCAAATCGGTTCTCGATTCGCTCGAAATGCTGGAAAACAAAACCCGTGGCAACCTAACGGAAACCGAGGAAAAGCTCCTCGCCACCGCCTTGAACAATCTCCGGCCGCTCTACCTGCAAGCCACCGAAGAATAAGCCGCGTCACCTTACCCGATCCTCTTTCCCCATCATGTCCTCCTTCGAACCTTTCAACATTGGCACCGTCCCCGTCGGCGGCCCCGCTCCGTTTTTCGTCCTCGGCCCGTGCGCCCTTGAGTCCGAGGCCTTCGCTTGGGAAATGGCCCGCGCGCTGAAGGAAATCGCCGATAAAACCGGCATTCACTTCATTTTCAAAGCGTCCTTCGACAAGGCCAACCGCACGTCGGTGAAATCGTTCCGCGGCCCCGGCCCGGAAGAAGGCTGCCGCATCCTCGGCGAAATCGGCAAGGAACTCGGCGTGCCAGTGACCACCGACATCCACACCGCCGAACAAGCCGAGATCGCCGCGCAGCACATCGATTTGCTCCAGATCCCCGCGTTCCTTTGCCGTCAGACCGACCTGCTCGAAGCCGCCGCCAAGACCGGTCGCGTGGTAAACGTGAAAAAAGGCCAGTTCCTCGCGCCTTGGGACACCGTGAACATCGCGGATAAAATGCGCGCCTTCGGTTGCGATCGTTTCCTCATCACCGAGCGCGGCACGACCTTCGGTTACAACAACCTCGTGACCGACATGCGCTCGCTCTACTGGATGCGCAAAGAAGGCATCCCGGTGATTTTCGACGCCACGCACTCGGTTCAACGTCCGGGCGGCCTCGGCGGTGCGACCGGCGGTGATGGCGAACTCGCTCCGGTCCTCGCCCGCGCGGCGATCGCCACTGGCGTCGAAGGCGTGTTCATGGAAACCCACTCGGATCCGGCCAACGCGATGTCTGACGGCCCGAACCAAATTCCGCTGGAATTCATGGAAGATCTGCTCGTGAAGCTGATCGCCATCCACCACGCCGCCCACGGTTGATTTTTCACTCTTTCGTCACGCACTCATGTTCGCCCATCGACCAGCCTTTTCGCCTCTGATGTCCGCTTGGCGGCGTCAGGCGCTGTTGCTGGCGTTGGGCATGAGCGCGGCCCATGCGGAGCCGGATGGAACCGCCGCGGAGGAAGCCGTCCCTGAGCGGAAATTGCCCGCCGTTTCCCTGCTGCCCGCAGGCAGTGTGCTGCGAAACGTAATGATCCCGCGCTACGACCAGCAGCGGAAGCTTTCCGCCGTGCTGCGGACGGGAGTCATGACCATCGTCGACCCCCACACGCTGGAGGGCGAACAGGTTTCACTCGATCTCTATCATCCAGATCGCACCCGCCGCGCGCGGATCGACCTAGTGAAAGCGCACTTCGACCAAGGCAAAGGCACGTTGAATGCCCGCGAGCCGGTCGCCATCGCCTCGGAAAATTTTTCCGCGCACGGTGCCGGCCTGATTTACACCTACGAAAAAGCCCGGGGCTTTCTGTTGGGGCCGGTCAACACCCGGTTCTACGCCCCACCACCTAAAACTTCGATGAACCGTCCGCCTTCGCCGCGCGCGGCCGCGACCGCCGTCGCCGCCGCTTTGATCGCTTCGCCCGCTGGCGCCGAGCCACCCGCGCGCTTGACCCCGGAGCAACGGACCGAATTGTCCGCCGAAGCCGCGCCCGTCGCGGACAAGGTCGAACGCGCCCAAGCCGAAGTGAAACAGGCGTCCGACGCCAGCCAGGCGGAAGCCGCCAAAGCGGATGCGGACGTCGCCACTTTCATCAAGGAAGCGGAGCTCAAGGATATCGCCGCGCCCGCTGCCGCCCCGATCGGCGAAAGCAAGCCGCTCGAAGTCAAACCCGGCCCGAACGATACCATCATCGAGGCCAAAGACGGCATGTATTTCGACGCCGAAAATGGCGTGCTCGTTTACCTCAAGGACGTGAAGCTGACCGATCCCCGCTTCACCCTATCCGGCGCGAACGAGCTGAAGGTTTTCCTCGAAAAGAAACCCGCCCCGGCCAAACCGGAGAAAACCGACAAGGCGGCTCCTGAAGGCGAAAAGGGCGAGAAGCCTGCCAAAGAAAAAGCCGCACCTGGCCTCGTCGGTGCCTCCGGCGGATTCGGCGAGGTCGACCGGATCGTCGCCACCGGCGCGGTCCACGTGATTCAGAAAACTTCCGAAGGCAAACCCGCGGTGGAAGCCAGCGCCGCGGTGCTCACCTACTACGCGAAGACCGGACAAATCGTCCTTCATGGCGGCTATCCGTGGGTGAAACAGGGCGATAAATTCATGCGGGCGAAGCAACCCGACCTTTATCTGCGCATTCAAAAAGACGGCAGCTTCGTCACCGAAGGCCAATGGGACATGGGCGGCCAACTCGGCAATCCGGACAAATCCAAGCAACCCTGAGTCGACACCATGGAAATCCCCGCTTCCCACGCGCCCGGCTCTTCTTGCTGCAATGCCGCCTCCGCCGTCCTGTCCGCCAGCGGACTACGGAAATCCTACGGCGGCCGAACGGTGGTCGATAACGTTTCGCTCACCGTCCAACCGGGCGAAATCGTCGGCCTGCTCGGCCCGAATGGCGCGGGCAAAACGACCTCTTTCTACATGATCGCCGGCTTGGTCCCGCCCGACGCGGGTCGCGTGCATTTCGCGGGCGAAGACATTTCCCGCCTACCGATCCATCGCCGCGCCCGTCTCGGCCTCGGCTATTTGCCGCAGGAAGAATCGGTTTTCCGCAAACTCAGCGTATTGGACAACCTGCTGGCGATTCTCGAAACGCGGCCGCATTTGAACCGCGCTCAACGTCTCGAACGCGCCCACGCCCTGCTCGAACGCTTCGGCATCGCGAAACTCGCGAAGTCGGAAGCGATCACCCTTTCCGGCGGCGAAAAACGCCGTCTGGCGATCGCCCGGGCTCTTTGCTCCGATCCGAAGCTGCTGATGCTCGACGAGCCCTTCGCCGGCATCGACCCGATCGCGGTGGAAGACATCCAAGGCATTGTCCGCGACCTCCGGGAGCGCGACGGCTTGGCCATTTTGATCACCGACCACTCCGTCCGGGAAACGCTGACGATCACCGACCGCGCCTTCCTGATCCACGACGGCCGGGTGATTCTCGAAGGGGAATCCGACGAACTGGTCAACGACCCGATCGCCCGGAAATACTACCTCGGCGAAGACTTCAAAATGTAAATATTTAGTGAGGGGCTTACACTAGATTTTTATGGATCCCCTGCACTCGAAACCGATCAATAAACTGTCTGCCATTGGGGTCTCGCGCCAAGAACCGAGCCCCCAAGATGTCGTGCAGAACTACCGTGACGCCGCAGCCAAGGTCGTGGCAAACGATGACCTCTGGACCTCTTGTTGCTTTTGCGGAACCGACCTTCTAAAAACCGATAGGAAATCCCATCAACGTCGGTGCCTTAAGAGGCCACAAAAAACTTCGAGTATTCAAAGCTCTGAGAGCGCACTCAAACCCTCTCCTAGCGCGAAAACCTCTATTCTTCAAGCCGACTCCGTATTCCAAAGCGTCAGCTCGCAACGACCGTTTAAAGTCGCTGAAAATGCGCCTCCGAGAGCCATATCGGAAATCCGTCAGCCAACAGCATTGGGATTATGTCCTTGGTGCGGAAAGAAAACACAAGCTACCGCCCCTCATCAAAAAGGAAGGTGCTTAATCAGGGCACCAAGGCGGCCAAAGCTGTTCTAAAACGGTTCAGGTGAGACCCCAATTTAGCGCCTCATTACCAATCCCGCAGAAATTCCCGCCATTCTGCACCTTCCGTTCCGGGAGTCCAATTCGGAATGCGTGTGACGAACTTTTTGCAGAACGCCGTGGCTTTTCGGTGGTCTTTGCCCCAAGGTGTTTAGTGGACCAAGACGGGATGGCACCCGTCGGGTCCGGCCCTGAATTATAAACCGATAGAGACCATGCAAACTGCTAACGTCAATCTGCCGATCACCGTGACGGTGCGGCACGAGCAAGTGACCGACGCCCTGCGCGATTACGCTCAAAAGAAGATCGAGGGACTCCACCTGGACTACCCGCGAATCATTGAAGCCAAGGCCATTCTCGACGTTCAGAAAAACCGGCACATCGCCGAAATCATTCTTTTTTGCGCCAATCACATCACGATCGAAGCGCATACGGAAAACGGCAACATGTATGCGGCCCTCGATGAAACCATCGAGAAAATCGCCCGTCGCATGCGCAAGCATAAGACCCGCCTCCTCAAGAAGAACCGTCCGCATCGCAACGAGTCGATCCGGCATCTCGAAGAGCGGTTCTTCACCGAGGCCGTCCTCGATCACCCCGAAGAATCCACCCACGATCCCGAGCCCTACCTCGTCCATCCGGAGAACTACAAACTCCGCACGATGTACAAAGAAGACGCGATCATGGAGCTGGAGCTCTCGGACCGTCCGTTCGTGCTCTACAAGAGCGCACGACGCGGCTGCCTGACGCTCGTCTATCGCCGCAAGGACGGCGAATACGCCGCGATCGACGTCGCCGCCTGACGCTTGGACGTTTCACCAAACCCGCCAGCCTTCACGGGCTGGCGGGTTTTTTAATGCCCGGCGGAAACCCGTGATCAGACGAGGAGCATCAAGCTCCCAAGTAAGCCGCCTGAACTTTCGGGTCCGCCCGCAACTCAGCCGAAGGTCCTTCGAGCAACACTTTGCCCGTTTCTAAAACGTAGGCGTAGCTGGAAACTTCGAGCGCCAGATTCGCGTTTTGCTCGACCAAAAGGATCGTCAGTCCTTGCTCGCGGTTGATTTCGACAATCCGCTCGAAAATCGCCTTCACCAGCAGGGGCGCGATGCCCAGCGAAGGCTCATCGAGCATCAAAAACTGCGGCTTGGAAAGCAGTGCGCGACCAATCGCCAGCATCTGCTGCTCGCCACCGGAAAGCGTACCCGCCGCTTGGCTTTCACGTTCTTTCAAGCGAGGAAACAACCCGAACACGTAATCCGTTTGCTCGGCGATCCACTTGCGGTCCTTCTGCAGATAAGCGCCCATCCGCAGGTTCTCTTTCACCGTCAGATTGGCGAACACCATCCGCCCCTCCGGCACGTGGCAGAGACCACGGGAAACGATCTTGTGCGCGGGCAGTCGGGCGATGTCATGGCCGTCGTAACGGATCACGCCCTGCGCTGGTTTCACCAAGCCGGACAACGCCCGCAAGGTCGTCGACTTCCCCGCTCCGTTCGCGCCGATCAGCGTCACGATACTGCCCGTCTGCACTTTCAAGGAAACGCCGTGAAGCGCTTTGATGGCGCCATAGGAGACGTGGAGGTTTTCGACTTCGAGCATGGAAGAAGTGGGAAAAGATTCGTGAGATTCGCCCGATTCGCGGTGCCTATCCGATTTAAACCGCCGCCGCGCCCAAGTAAGCCTCGATCACCTTCGGATCGCACTGAATCTCCTTCGGCGTTCCTTCGGCGATCTTGCGGCCGTATTCGAGGACGGCGATGCGCTCGCAAATGCCCATGACGACTTTCATGTCGTGTTCGACCAAGAGAACCGCGAGGTTGTAGCGCTCCTTGATGAAACGAATCAGGCGCATGAGGTCGTCCTTTTCCGACGGATTCATGCCAGCGGCCGGCTCGTCGAGGAGAAGAAGTTTCGGACGCGTCGCCAACGCGCGGACGATCTCGAGGCGTCGTTGGTCGCCGTAGGGGAGCGACTTCGCTTCTTCGTCGCGGAACTTCGCGAGATTGAAGATTTCCAACAGTTCGAGCGCGTGCTTCTCGGTTTCGGCTTCGCACTGCTTCCATGCCTTGCCGCGCCAGAGCGCACCGAAGTAGCCCTGCGGGTTGTGCAGGCGCGCGGCGACGCGGATGTTGTCGATCACGCTGAGCGAACCGAACAAGCGGATGTTCTGAAACGTGCGGGCGATGCCAAGCTTGGCGAGCTTGCTGGGTTTGATGCCGCGCGTGCATTCGCCTTCGAAACGGATGTGGCCGGACGTCGGCCTGTAAACGCCGGTGATCAAGTTGAAGGCGGTCGTTTTGCCTGCGCCGTTCGGACCGATTAGGCCGATCAATTCGTTGGCGCCGACTTGCAAGGAAACGTCCGACACAGCGGTGAGACCGCCGAACTTGATCGTGGCGTTCTGGAGTTCGAGCAAAGGCGCACTCATGCCGCGCGACGTTTAAGGTTGAAGGCGAACAGCCCGGCCGGCCGAAGTAGCATCAGCAGAATGATGAGCAGCGCGTAAACGATCATCCGGTATTCGGCGAAATCGCGCAGCAGTTCCGGCAGGAGGGTCAGCAGAATCGCCGCTGCCACCACGCCCGCGGTGCGACCCATGCCGCCGAGGATGACCATGACAACGATGTCGATCGACTTCAGCCAGTCGAAACCGGTGGGCGAAATGAACTGCTTGTGATGGGCGTAAAGCCCGCCCGCGATCCCGGCGAAGAAGGCGCCGGTGACGAAGGCGATCACCTTGGTGCGGGTGGTGTCGACCCCGTTCGATTCAGCGGCGATTTCATCGTCATGCACGGCGATAAAGCCGCGGCCGTAAGTCGAATTCACCAACGCGGTGATGACGTAAATGGTCACGGCGGCCAGACCGAAGGTCCAGCCGAGCGAGGCATACTTGGGGATGCCTTTCAGACCGCTCGCCGCCCCGATCGCGTCGGTGTTCTGGGCAATGACCCGGATGATTTCACCAAAGCCGAGCGTCACGATCGCGAGGTAATCGCCGCGCAGCCGCAGCGACGGCACGCCGACCAGCAAACCGACGACCGCCGCCAGCAAGCCACCCGCGAGCAACGATAGCGGGAAAAACCACGCTGCGTGGGGCGACACGCCGATTTTCAACGAAATCCAGGCCGATAGATAACCACCGACCGCCATGAAGCCGGCGTGACCAAGACTGAACTGGCCGGTATGGCCGTTGATCAGGTTCAGGCTGGCCGCGAGGATGATCGCGATGCCCACGTCGATCGCCACACCGAGGTAGTAGCGATTGAACTGCGGGGCGAAATACGAAGCGGCGATCGCGAGAGCGATGCCAAGGAACAGCCAGCGTTTTGCTCCAGAAAACGGCATCAGACTTTCTCAACGGTGGCGCGACCGAGCAGGCCGGCAGGTTTGAACAAAAGAATCAGGATGAGAATCCCGAAAGCGATGGCGTCGCGATAGTTCGACAGCCCCGGAATCCCGCCGGCGAAGGTTTCCAGCACGCCCAACAAAATGCCGCCAAGCACCGCACCGGGGAGGTTGCCAATGCCCCCGAGCACCGCTGCGACGAACGCGCGAAGGCCAGGCTGAATGCCCATCAATGGTTCGATGCCAGGCGCTTTCATCGAGTAAAGAATCCCGGCGACGGCCGCGAGCGCCGAACCCAGGCCGAACGTGAACGAGATAATGCGGTTCACCGGCACGCCCATCAGCGAGGCGGCCGATTGGTTGAACGAAACCGCGCGCATCGCCGTGCCGATCTTCGTTTTCTGCACAATGAACCACATCGCCAGCAACAGCACGGCCGTGACGACCGGCACCAAAATGTCGTTGCTGCTCACCACGAGCGTGCCCCATTGGAATTGATGCTCGGCGATCAGCTTCGGAAACGGCCGCGTCGCCGAGCCGAAGACACTGGGATTCTGGCAAGTGAACTCAATGAAGAGCGAAACGCCGATCGCGGTGATCAGCACGGTCAACTTCGGACGATTGCGCAGCGGACGATAAGCGAGACGCTCGATCGTCATCCCGATGCACGCGCAAATCAGCGCCGACAGCACGAACACCAGGATCACCATCGGCACCGACTGCGGGCCGAAGGTTTGCTCCAATTTCGGCGCGAGGTAGAACGCCGCAAACGCTCCGAGCATCAACACGTCGCTGTGCGCGAAATTGATGAACCGCAGCACGCCGTACACCATCGTGTAGCCGAGCGCGATCAGCGCATAAATCGCCCCCAGCCCGAGGCCGTTGATCGATTGCTGGAGGAAGTCCATCGAGTTGATTGTGGGTGGTTGATCGTTGATGGAATGAACCAGAGAGACGCAGCGCTGCGATTTCTTCGCTACCAACCATCAACTCTCAACCATCGACCCTCTCCTCACGGATTCACCGTGGCGGAGTACTTGAACTTGCCGTCTTCGATCTTGATGAAGACCAGCGCCTTCACCGCGTCGCGATCGGCGTTGAGCGAAAGCTTACCGCTGACCCCTTCGAAGTCCTTCGTCTGGGCGATCGCATCCCGCAACTTCGCGCCTTCGGTCGTGCCGGCACGCTTCATCGCTTCGGCGAGCACCATGGCGGAGTCGTAGCCGAGCACGGCCATCGCGTCCGGGGTCTTGCCGCTGAACTTCTTCTTATAAGCGTCGACGAACGCGGTCATCTTCGGCGTGCCCTGGTCGGCGGAGCAGTGGGTGGAGAAATAGTTTCCGTTCATCGCTTCCTTGCCGATGGTCAGCAAGGTTTCGCTTTCCCAACCATCGCCGCCGAAAATCGGGGCCGTGATACCGAGCTGCTTCGCTTGGATGCAAATGAGAGCGACGTCGGTATAATAACCCGGAAGAAAGATGGCGTCCGGGGCGGCGTTTTTGATCGTGGTGAGCTGACCTTTGAAATCCTTGTCGCCACCGTTGTAGTCGAGCTCGGTGACCAACTGACCGCCATTGGCCAGATACTTCTCTTTGAAATTGGCAGCGAGACCTTTGCTGTAGTCGCTCTTCACGTCGGTGAGCAGCGCGATCTTCTTCGCCTTGAGTTCCTGATGGGCGAAATTGGCCAACGCGGCGCCTTGGAACGTGTCGGTAAAGCAAACGCGGAAAACGTAGTCGCCGGTTTTCGTCACCGCCGGATTGGTGGAAGCCGGGGAAATCATCGGGATCCCGCTCTGCTGGCAGATCGGAGCGGCTTCAAGCGAACGGCTCGAAGCGACCTCGCCGAGCACCGCCACCACACCGTCCTTCGAGATCAACTTATTTACCGCATTGGCCGGCTCGCCCGCCTTGCTCTGGTCGTCTTCGGTGAGAAGCTCCAGTTTCTTGCCCAACACGCCGCCGGCGGCATTGATTTCCTCAACCGCGAGCAAGGTGCCTTCGTGCGAGGAGGTCCCGAACGTCGCCTCCTTGCCGGTGAGCGAAGCGAATTCTCCGACTTTGATGGTGTCGCCACTCTTCTGCTTGCAGCCGGTCAGGCCGAGGCAAAGGGCTGCGAACGAAACGGTAACGGCGGCGAGAATCGATCCGGGTTTCATGCGGGGAAAGTTAGGGAAAATCGGAGCGCACGCTAGAAAACCCGTCCGACGAGCGCAACCGTAAAGCAGTTTGCGTGCCTTGGTTAGAGCGCAAGGAGGCCGTTTCCTTCACTATCCACCGCAGGCCGTTGGCAAAGCATTCGGAAAAAGAGGAGCCGCCACCCCTAGGCCAACGCCGCCGCCACCCGGATCACTTCGTCCACCACCTTGGCGAGCGACTTCGCTTGCGTGGCCTCTTTCAACTTTCCCTGGTCGTCGAACGCTTCCATTGCCTGAGGCACCGCGAGCTGGGTCGGCACCACCAGCACCCCGATGTTGCCAAGAATCGAACGCACGTGAACCAAGCCGCGCAACCCGCCTAGCCGACCAGGTGAAGCGGACAATAAACCCGCGACTTTCCCTTTGTAGGCCACTAAATCGGGCTCGTCATCGTTCTCGGGTCGACTGACCCAATCGAGGGCGTTTTTCAACAACGGCGTCACCGACGAGTTGTACTCCGGACATGCGAGGATCATCGCATCCGCGTGCTGGAAGCGGTGCTTCAGCGCCTTCGCGACCGCAGGCATTCCGTCCCGCGCTTCTTGATCCTGATCGAACATCGGCAGCTCCCGAAGTTGGGCTCCCGTGGCGTAGTCGACCTCCACCCCTTTCCCTTTGGCGTGCGCGATCGCCAGCTCCGCTAGCTTCGCGTTGAAGGATTCCGATCGAGCGCTTCCAGAAAGGATGAGAATTTTCATGGAATCTCATCCATAAACGGGAGCCACGCGCTTTGCAAGATCACCGCAAATCCATCCGAGACAACGCCCTCAATTCGTGATAGATAGGAGTGCTTGGAAGGACAGGGCCGAAAGGTGGCGCGCCACCTTTGAGGCACAAAAAAACCGGCGGAGGGACTCTCCGCCGGTTTTCATGAAGGGTTGCGATCGGACGATCAGTCGTCGCTCGGGCGCCACTCTTCGGCGGCGGCGGCGGCGAGGTTGAACGCTTGCTCGAGGCCGACCATCTCGGAGGACGGGCGAAGGCTTTCGAAACTGGCGCTCTCCTTCTTGAGCTGGTCGTCGCTGTAGTTGACCGCCTTGATCGAGAGACCGATGCGGCGCTCGACCTTGTCGACCTTGATGACGCGGGCTTCGACTTCGTCGCCGACCTTGATGACGTCCTTAACCTTCTCCACGTGATCTTCGCTGAGCTGCGAGATGTGGATGAGGCCGTCGATGTCACCGTCGAGGCTGACGAACGCGCCGAAGGACGCGATCTTGGCAACGGTGCCCTTGACGAGGTCGCCGACCTTGAAGCGGCTGTCGATGAGGCTCCACGGATCGTCTTCGGTCTGCTTGATACCGAGCGAGACGCGCTGGTTGGCCTTGTCGATGGCAAGCACGCAGGCTTCCACTTCGTCGCCCTTCTTGAGGACTTCCGACGGGTGGTTGATCTTGCGGGTCCAGGACATGTCGGACACGTGGATCATGCCGTCGATGCCTTCTTCCAGCTCCACGAACGCACCGTAAGCGGTGAGGTTGCGGACCGGGCCCTTGATCGTCGCGCCGACCGGGTAGCGGAGTTCGATTTCGTCCCATGGGTTCGAGCCGAGCTGGCGAACGCCGAGCGAGATCTTTTGCTCTTCGGTGCTGATGCCGAGGACGACGGCTTCGATTTCCTGGCCGAGTTCGAGAACGTCGGACGGGCGGGTGATGCGCTTGACCCAGGAAAGCTCGGAAACGTGCACGAGGCCTTCGACACCGCGCTCGATTTCGACGAACGCGCCGTATGGAAGGAGCTTGGTGACCTTGCCCTTGACCTGCTGGCCGATCGGATACTTGCGCTCGATGTCTTCCCAAGGATTGTCGGACATCTGCTTGAGGCCGAGCGAAACGCGCTCTTTCTCGCGGTCCACGTCGAGGATGATGACTTCGACCGACTGGCCGATGTGCAGCATTTCCGACGGATGGTTGATGCGGCCCCACGACATGTCGGTGATGTGGAGCAAGCCGTCCATGCCCTGGAGGTCGACGAACGCACCGAAGTCGGTGATGTTCTTGACCGCGCCGACGACCTTGTCGCCGACCTTGACGGTCTGAAGGAAGCGTTGGCGCAGTTCGGCGCGCTCGGCTTCGATTACTTCGCGACGGGAGAGAACGATGTTCTTCCGCTCGTCGTTGACCTTGACGATCTTGAATTCGTAGATGTTGCCGACGTATTCGTTGAGATCCTTCGGCGGGATGATGTCGACCTGCGAACCTGGAAGGAACGCTTCGACGCCGACGTTGACGGTGAGGCCGCCTTTGACGACGGACTTGACCTTGCCGCGAACGAGGCCGCCGTCTTGGTAAACTTTGACGATCTTCTCCCAGTTCTGCTTGTGGGCGGCCTTTTCCTTCGAGAGGACGACCATGCCTTCGTCGTTTTCGAGGCGCTCAAGGAGCACTTCGATTTCGTCGCCGACTTCGATCTCTTCGTCCTCGAATTCGTTGGACGGGATCGCGCCTTCGGACTTGTAGCCGATGTCGACGAGGACGACCTGCGGGCGGATTTCAAGGATCGTGCCTTTAACGATGGTTCCTTCGCGGAACTCGCGGAACTTGGAATCGATCAATTCGCTAAGTTCCTGATTGGTAGGAGCTGCAAGTGCGCTGCTCATGTGTTTGTTGGGGTTAGGGTTGGTTGTGTGGTTCGTTTTCCTTCCGGCAATGCCCCGATAGGAATCCTGACAGGCACCGGGGCGCCAACCGCCTGCCAGGGAAAGAAAAACGGGGCCGCGAGACTAGGCCCGGATCACCCCTTGGCAAGGCGAAAGTCTGGAGGGCCGCCTGGCGGCAAAATCGGTTGGCTTTCAAGGGTTTCCGCAATTAACCTCATGAACGCATGAGCATCGCCGAGATCCGCAGCCTGCCGCTTCGCGAGAAACTCCAAATCATGGAAGAAATTTGGGAGGATCTGCGGCCGCACGCGAAAACATCCGAAGTTCCGCCGGAACACCGGCAAATTCTGGATCTCCGGCGCGACAGGGCCATTTCAGGTCAAGCAACGCTCCGGAGCTGGGATGAAGTGAAACATTCGATTGGCAAGCGGTGACCATCCAAGGCGACCTCTCACTCAACGTTGAGCACCCCGCCTCTTGTCCCGCTCCTTCGCCGACCGGCAGGATAGGCTCATGATAAAAGCCCCGCGCCCGCTCGCCCGTCTCTGGGCCTTCGTCCTCGCGTTCGCCCTCGCCGGCTTCGCGCCGGTCCGCGCCGCCGATTACACCATTACCGCTGCGTCGCCCGATTCCGTGGATCTCTCCAACGTCGGCCTTCTTCCCGGCGACACCGTGTTCATCCAGGCACACACCCGCCAGAAGCTGATCCTCCAGAATCTCACCGCGGGCACTGCCGAAAACCCGGTTCTCATCACCAATCTCGGCGGGCAGTTCGTCATCGACACCTCCACGACCGACAAAGGCCTGCATTTCTACAACTGCCGCCACTTCATCCTTCGCGGCACGCCGTCCGCCGGAAACTACGACTACGGGATCAAGATCGCCCGCGTTTCCCAAGCGGGGGCCATCGGCCTCGCGTTCATCCAGGGCTCGACCGATTTCGAAGTTTCCCACCTGGAAATTTCGAACGTCGGCTTCGCCGCCATCATGGCGAAAAGCGACAACCTCAAACGCGGCGCGTTCACGATGCGCAACGTTTCCTTCCACCACCTCTACATCCACGACATCGGCGGCGAAGGCATCTATGTCGGCAGCTCGTTCTACCAGGACACCGCTAAAAACCCCCACGAGATTCATGGCGTCGCCATCCACCACAATCGCATCGAAAACACCGGCTGGGATGGCATTCAGCTCGGCTGCGCCACGCAAAACGCGTCCATTTACCGCAACCGCATCGTTGGCTACGGCGGCGCCGATATCTTCGCGTCCGACCACCACGAGCAAAACGAGGGCATCCGCGTCAACCCAGGCACCACCGCCCGCGTCTTCGACAACTACATCCAAGGCGGCAACCCCGGCTCGGGCTCCGGCATCTTCGCCAACCCGCACGACGACAGCGTCTATTACAACAACGTCATCGTGACACCCGGCGAGTCCGGCATCGTGATCGGCGCCGACGCCGCGCTGAACCCGGGCACGAGCATTTCCCTGCTTAACAACACGATCGTTTCGCCCGCCCAGCACGGCATCGAATTCTGGAGCACCGGCAGCAGCGGCAACACCGCGACCAACAATCTCATCGCGGGTCCGGGCTCGGGCAGCCAATACGTGTTCAAAAAATACGCGTCCGTCGTTCTGCCGGTCACTGCCCCGCTGCACGTCGCCACCGCCGCCGGGGCCGGTTTCGTCAATGCCGCCGCCCACGACTACCGGCTCGCTGCGGGTTCGCCTGCGATCAACACCGGAGTCTCCGTCGCTTCTTTCAGCGTTACGACCGATCTGCGCGGCGTCACCCGTCCTTTTGGTTCCGCCAACGACATCGGCGCGCACGAATACGTTGTCTCGCCCACCGGCGTCCCGCTCATCGTCGGTCAATCGACCACCCAATCCGGCCGCGTCGGCTCCGGTGTCACGCTCGAAGTCGTCGCGACCGGCAACGAACCGCTCACCTACGCCTGGACGCGCAACGGCACCCCGGTTCCCAACGCGACCGCCGCCACGCTCACGTTGTCCAATCTCACCCTCGCCGACGCGGGCGACTACGTGGCCACCGTCACCAATGCCCTCGGCTCCGCCGCCAGCACGCCCATTCCACTCACCGTCATCGTTCCACCGCCGGTCATCGCCACCCATCCGGCGAACAAAACCGCGATGACCGGTTCCAATGTGACATTCACCGTCGCCGTCTCCCCGCACAGCGTGGCACCTTTCACTTACCAGTGGAAAAAAGGCGGAGTCGCCATTCCCGGCGCCACCGCGCCGACACTCAGCCTGACCAACGTGCAAACCGCCGACGCGGGCGACTACTCCGTCACCATCACCAATCCCGGCGGCTCCACGACGAGCAACGTCGCCACACTCACCTTGACCGCCCAACCGGCTCTTCCGACATCGATGGCGATTACCACGCTCGCCTCGGACACCACCGTTAAGCCTCACGTCAACACCGCCAACACTTACACCCACGCGATCAACCTCAACGCCTCCTCCACCGTCACGGTCAACGGCGTCCCCTTCGCTTTCGGCACAGGCAACGGCGGCGGCGCGCAGGCGGCGAAAAACTACACGTTGAGCGCCTTCAGCCACGCGTTCACGACCTTCAACTCCACTGCGACCGGGTCGATGCACACCCTGCTCGCCACCCACGGCACCAACACGAGTTCCGCCACCTACACGCTGACGCTGACCGGCCTCACCGCAGGCAAACGCTACAAGCTCGCCCTTTTCACTAACTCAACCCACGCGGCAGGCCGCAACTGGTATCGCGTGTCTCAAAACCTCGACGCCGTTACCACCGACGTCGATTTCTCCGCCGCCGGGGCGAACACCTCGCGCATGCTGACCATCGGCTATTCCGCCACCGGCCCTTCGGTGACATTTACCCTTTCCCGCCTCGACGGCATCGGCACCACCGGCAGTTCGTCGTGGGTGGGTTTCGCCGGATTCGCCAATTACGAGGTGCGTCAAACCGCGCAGCGCACCACCTCGGCCGGACACTTCGATTTCAACTATCTGCTCACCCTCCCGCCCGGCTACAACCCCACCGGAGACACCGAGTGGCCGCTCTTGGTGTTTCTCCACGGCATGGGCGAGCGCAGCAACGCCGAGGCCGACCCGATGAACGCGGTCCATCTCGACAAAATCCGCACCCTCGGCCCTCCGCTGCGCATCGAGCAAGGCGATACGCTTCCCTTCGTCGTCGTCGCGCCCCAATGCTCGGCCGCTTGGTGGGACGGCGCGCAACTCGAAGCCTTCATCGAGGATCTGAAAACGCGTTACCGCATCGACCGCACCCGCTTTTACCTCACCGGACTGAGCATGGGGGGATTCGGCGTTTACGACCTCGCCCAACGCCAGCCGTCGCGTTACGCGGCCATCGCTCCAATGAGCGCCGCGCCCCAGATCGATGCCGCCAACTCCGCGGCCGCGCCCAAGCTGCGCGATCTACCAATCCGGGCCTATCACGGCGCGAACGACCCGCTTTACTCGGTGAACGCGCTGCAAAGCTACCTCGATCTGATCCGCGCCGCCGGAGGCAATCCGGGCGTCACGATCTACAATTCTTCGCCCGGCAACGCGCACGATGCTTGGATTCCCGCTTACGCCGACGACTCGCTTTACACTTGGTTGCTCTCGCATTCCGCGCCCTCCGCCTCGATCGCCACCCCGCCGCAGCCGGTCACCGCGACCGAAGGCCAACCCGCGACCTTTTCCGTCACCGCCGCCGGGCGCTGGCCGTTCACCTATCAGTGGTCGAAAAACGGCGTCGCCCTCGCCGGAGCGACCTCTGCCACTCTCACGTTAGAAGGCGCCCTTCCTTCCGATTCCGGCGACTACGCGGTCACGGTCATCAATGGCGTCGGCTCAGCAACCAGCATCGCCGTCCCACTGATCATCACTCCGCTAGAGCCGTTTCAGTCTTGGATCCAATCCTCCGGCTTACCCGAAAACCAACGCGGCGCGGCCGACAATCCCGACGCCGACACCCTGCCAAACCTCCTCGAATTCGTCTTCGGCACCGACCCGGCCCTCTCCGATCCCTCCGGTGGCCCCATCGCCAACACGAGCGAGTTCGAAAGCGAAACGTATCCCATTATCACCTACACGCGACGCCGTGAATTGGGCGGCATTGTCGTCGAAGTGGTGGTCACGACCGACCTCAACGTCGAAAATGGCCTCAGCGCGGTGGAAGTTTCCGCCATCCCTCGCGATGCCGAGACCGACACGGTCATCGTTCGCTCCCCGCAATCGACGGCCGCACAACCGCGCCAATTTTTTCACCTACTTGCCAGGCTGCCCTGAGCCCGCAAGGGTGGTTTCCGCAGGACCTTCATGCCCGCGAAGAAAAAGCAGCCCGCCGCCACCTCCGAGCCCGTCCCGGTTCGGCTGGCCGACATCGCCCGCGAGGTCAGCCTTTCCCGTTCGGGCGTTTCCCGGGCGCTGCGAAATGATCCTTCCATCCCTCTCGCCACCTGCCGTGACGTGCAAAAGGTCGCGCGACGGCTAGGCTTCGTCGCCGACCCGAAAATCACCCGCGCCTTCCAACTGGTGCGACGTTCGACCGGCAGCGTGACCGCTGGCACGCTCGGCTTGATTGACGCTTGGCCCGCCGAAAACCACTGGCGCCACCTTCCCGACAGCTACCCGTTCCGCCTCCACGCCGCCGCGGCCGAACGCGCTCAAGAGCTGGGCTACAAGCTCGACGTCTTTTCCCTCCACGAGCCCGGCATGTCCGCGCGCCGGCTCCAATCCATCCTCGATGCCCGACGCGTGGCCGGCCTGATCCTGCCGCCCATGCCCGACGATACGCCCACGCTGCCGATTCGGTGGGAAAAATACTCGTGCGTCGCGCTGACCTATTCGCTCCACCGCCCGGCGCTTCACCGCGTCGTCCCCCATCAATTTCAAGCCGCCTCGCTTGCTCTGCATCATCTCCAGCTCGGCGGCTACCGGCGGATCGGCTTCCTGACGTGGGACGACATCGACGTCCGGGTGAACCAACACTTTCACGCCGCCTATCTGGCCTACCAAACCACGCTTCCGCCCGAGGATCGCCTGCCCATGCTCGCGCCACACGGGGCAACCGACGACCTGCTCGCGGCATGGCTTGAGCAACACCGCCCCGACGCGGTGCTCGCCACCTTGTCCGGCTTCGTGGAACTGCTCGAACGGGCCGGCTTCAACGATTTCCCGCGCGTCGGTTTCGCGAGTTTGGGAGGCGCCTTCGTCCGCCCCGGACACCCACTCCATCAGCAGGTCGCGCACATTAACCAAAATGTTGCCCTCGTCGGCCGCTCCGGCGTCGACCAACTCGTTGCCCAGATCGACCGCCGCGAACACGGCGTGCCCGACGTCGCCAACGTGCTCATGGTCGAAGGCACCTGGGTTCCCGGCACCACCGTCCGGCCCGCTTTTGCCGGAAAATGATTGGCTGCCTGAGGCTTGCATGGGGAAACCAATCGCGTTTTCGGCAAACTTCCCCTTGCCTCCCCGTCCACCAACCGCTATCAGCGCCGCCCCGCGCCATGCCGGACGAATCACGCACCCTCAAAATCGCCATCCCGAAAGGAAGCCTCGAAGGCCCGACCATCGAGTTGCTTTCGAAGGCTGGCTATGAGGTTTACGTGTCTTCCCGCGGCCTGCGCCCGGCGTCGAACGACCCCGAGCTGGACGTTTACCTGATCCGCGCCCAAGAGGTCGGCCGCTACATCGGCCAAGGCTTCCTCGACTGCGGCATCACCGGTTACGACTGGGCCTACGAAAACGGCGTCGATTTGGTCGATCTGGCCGAACTCCCCTACTCCCGCGCCACCGTTCGCCCGACGAAATGGGTGCTCGTGGTGCCGGAAGACTCTCCGATCCAGAAGCCGGAAGACCTCGAAGGCAAACGCATCGCCACCGAAGGCGTCGGCATCACCAAGCGCTACCTGGAAGAACGCGGCATCCACGCCGATGTCGAATTCTCCTGGGGCGCGACCGAGGTGAAAGTGCCGGATTTGGTCGACGCGATCGTCGACGTCACCGAAACCGGCTCGTCGATCAAGGCGAACCGCCTGCGCATCGTCGACACCCTGCTGACTTCGTTCCCGCACTTCTACGCCAGCCCCGACGCGATGGCCGACGACTGGAAGCGCGAAAAAATGGAACGCATCGCCCTCCTGCTCAAGGCCGCCCTCGGCGCCCGCGGCAAGGTCGGCCTGAAAATGAATCTCCCGCAACCGCAGTTGGAAGAACTTCTCACCCTTCTGCCGTCGCTGCGACGCCCCACGATCTCCCAGCTTGCGGAAGATGGCTGGGTCGCGGTTGAGACGATCATTGACGAAACCGTCGTGCGGGACATCATCCCGGCCCTCAAGCGCCTCGGCGCCGAGGGGATCATCGAGTATCCGCTCAACAAGATCGTTCCCTGAAACTTTCCTAGCTAACCACCAACCCCAACCAGAAGAAGGCCATGGGCTCCATCAAGAAACGTCGTAAGACCAAGATCAACAAGCATAAGCGCAAGAAGCGCATGAAGCAGAACCGCCACAAGAAGCGTCTGCGTTACAAGTCTTAACGCGGCCTTCTTCAGGTAACGTTTTGCATAAAGGGATCCGGTTCGCCCGGATCCCTTTTCTTGCGTACCGTGATCAGATTTTTCAGGCGCAGAAGGCGCAAAAAAAGAAGGGTGATGTTACTTCCCAAACTTTTTGCGCCTCTTGCGCCTTTTTGCGGCTAAACCTCTTCTGTCGTGAAAATCGCAGCACTCGCAATCCTCTCCGCGTTCCCCGTTCTTGCGGCGGAAAATCCGCGGCTGGAATTCGCGAAGGCGCTGCTCGATCAATCGCACGGCGATTTCGGTTCGGCCAACGATCGCTTCGAAAAAGCCCGGCTCGCCGATCCTCTCGCCCGCCCGCTGGTGGCACGCGCGGCGCAGCGACGGCTGACCGCAGGCGATTTGGCCGGTGCGGTGACGCTTTATCGCGAATGGGCGGAAAAGACGCCCGATCAGCTGCCGAACCAACTCACCTACGTGGACTTCCTGCGCGAACAGGGACGAGGCGATGCAGTAGCGGAAAAACTCGCGACCGCCACGTTGGACTCCGCCCTGCGGCGTTTTCCCGACCATCCATCGCTGCTGGAACGACTCTTCCGCGCCAGCGAGGCCCGCAGCGACCGCGCCCGTTCGCTCGCGCTGTTTGAATCGCTCATCAAACCGGAGCCTCTTTCGCCCGACCGCGCACTGATGGCGGCTCGCTGGTCGGCGGTGTTGTTTCCCGCGGACGACGTAGCGGCCCGCGAGCGACTCGATCGAATTTTCACCCGCGCCGTCGAAGAGGCTTCCGACAGTCGCTCTCTCGCCCGCGTCGCTTCCGAGCATTTTCGCAAAACCGGACGAATCGACCGCGCCGTCGAAATTCTCACCCGCCACGCTGAGACTGCTCCGACCGATCTCGACCTCCGTGTTCGCCTCGGCATCCTGCAATTTTCCGCCAAGCGTCCGACCGAAGCCGTTAAAACGCTGGAAGCCGTCTTGGAAATCGATCCGAAACGGGCGCTCGCCCACGAATCGTTGGCCAAGTTTTACCGGCAGGAAAATCAGCCCGATCTCGCCCGTCGCCATGCCGACGCCGTCTTGAAAATCCGCGGCGGTTCGCAGGACGAATTCCTCGAACTCGGCGAAGAATGGCTCGTAGCGAACGAACCTAAGAAAGCCCGTATCCTTTTGGAAAAAGGGCTGTTTGATCATTCCAACTCGTCGGCGCTCGCGGAAAAACTCGCGATCGCCAGCCGTCGCGATCCAGAAACGCGGGCAAAGGCGACGCGTTTATTCCGCGAAGCCGAAGCGCTGCGTAGCGCCGACGCCAAACCGGACCCGGCGTTCCTTGTCGAGTTCGCCGAAGCGTTGATCGAGGAAAGCCAACCCGTCCCCGCCGAGGAACGGTTGCGCCAAGCGATCCGATCTTTCCCGGCAACCGCGAAAAAAGAATCCGCCACTGCCATGCGCCGACTCGCCGGATTGTGGGAAACGCAGGGCAAAAACGCCGACGCCGCCCGTTCTCTCCGGCAGCGGGCCGATGCGATGGATCCACCAGGCAATCCTTGAGGCTTTATTGATCGGCCAGATTATTGCGCGGCGGCCACTGCCGAAGGTCCTGAGGACCGGGGCCGAAAAAGGCGAAAAACGCGAAAATTAGACCCTCTTAGTCGATTCTGACGCTCCGGACACGCCGTTTCCCTTGCAAGCCGTTCGAAATCACGGCATAGCGCCCGCCCCGCACCGCCACTGTAAGCCGCTCATGTCACTCAAGATCCGCAACCTCGCCATCATCGCCCACGTCGACCACGGCAAAACCACGCTCGTCGACCAACTCCTGCAAGCCGGCGGCACCTACCGAGAAAACCAAGCGCAGCAGGAACGCGCGATGGACTCGATGGACCTTGAAAAAGAAAAGGGCATCACCATTAAGGCGAAGAACACCTCCATTCACTGGGAAGGTTACACGATCAACATCGTCGACACCCCCGGTCACGCCGACTTCGGCGCCGAGGTGGAGCGCGTGATGAAGATGGTGGACGGCGTGCTGCTCGTCGTGGACGCCTTCGGCGGCCCGCAGGCGCAGACCCGCTTCGTGCTGCGCAAGGCGCTCGCGGAAGGCCTGAAGCCGATCGTCGTCATCAACAAGATCGACCGCCCGCTCGCCGACCCGATGAAGGTGCACGACCAAGTGCTCGAACTCTTCCTCGACCTCGACGCGACCGAAGACCAGTTCAACGCCCCGTTTTCCTACGGTTCCGCCCGCGACGGCTACTTCATGGACAAGCCGACCGACGAGAAGGTCGACTGCATTCCGCTTCTCAAGAAAATCGTCGAGTTCATCCCCGAGCCGAAGGCCGACCCGGCAGCGCCATTTTCGATGCTCGTCTCCAACATCGAGTGGGACAACTTCGTCGGCCGCGTCGCGGTGGGCAAAGTCCTCGGCGGCAACGTCAAGAAGGGCGATGACATCTGGCTGATCCGCAAGGACGGCACCAAGGTGAAGTCGAAGGTGATGAAAACCTTCAGCTACTCCGGCCTCGCCACGACCGACTCCGAAGGCGGTTCCGCCGGTGGTATTGTCGGCGTCGCCGCTGGCATCGAAAGCATCGACATCGGTGAAACCCTCGTCGGTTCGCCCGACATGGAAGCGCTGCCGTTCGTCGAAATCGACCCGCCGACCGTCTCGATGCAGTTCTCGATCAACGACGGCCCGCTCGCCGGCAAGGAAGGCAAGCACGTCACCTCCCGCGCGATCCGCGACCGTCTGATGCACGAGCTGAAGACGAACATTTCCATCCAGGTGGAAGACAGCGACACCGCCGGCGTGTTCAACGTTTCCGCCCGTGGCGCGATGCAGATCGCGGTGCTCGTGGAAACCATGCGCCGCGAAGGTTTCGAAGTGCTCGTTTCCCGTCCGACCGTGATTTACCGTCGCGACGACCGAGGCACGCTGCTTGAGCCGTTCGAAACGCTCTACGTCGAAGCCCCCGGCGACTACGCCCAAGGCATCCTCAAGGGCATCTCCAACCGCAAGGGTATCCTCGAAAACATGGACACCGAGGCCAGCGGCCGCGTGTTCATCCAAGCGGTGATCCCGACCCGCGGTTTGATCGGCTTCGAAACCGAACTGGTCAACCTGACCTCCGGCCACGGCATCATGTCGCACCTCTTCAAGGAATACGCGCCGCACGCCGGTGAAATCGTCACCCGCACCACCGGCACGCTGGTCTCCATGGCTCCTGGTTCCGCCACCACCTACTCGCTGCAGGCGCTGGAAGACCGCGGCATCCTCTTCGTCGGCCCGGGCGACGCCATCTACGGCGGCATGCTCGTCGGCGAAAACCCGCGCGTCGGCGACCTCGAAGTCAACCCGGTGAAAGAGAAGCACCTCGACAACATGCGCTCCTCCGGCAAGGACAAGACGTCGAAGCTTTCCCCGCCGCTACGCTTCTCGCTTGAGCGCGCGATCGAATACATCGACGCCGACGAACTCGTCGAAGCGACTCCGCAGAACATCCGCCTGCGCAAGCGCATCCTCGACGGCAACGCCCGCAAGCGCGCCGCCAAGGGCCCGAACGTCGAAGACCGCAGCAATCGCGGTTAAGCAAATCATTTACCAAAAAGGCGAGCCGGTCACCGGCTCGCCTTTTTTGTTTCGAATGGATCCCCAATTGGACCGCGGACTTCAGTCCGCTTCTATTTTCCAAGGCATTGGGGCGGACTGAAGTCCGCGGTCCAATTAACGCTTACGCCTGCTTCAACCACGCCTTAAACGCGGCTTCGTCCACCGGCATCTGCACGGCGACTTTCTCGCGGTCGGCAAGGATCGCGAGGCGCTCGGGGATTTCGATCGAACCTTCGCCCAGCTCCGCTTCCATCACGTCGAGGAACTTCGACGGATGCGCGGTTTCGAGCGTGATCGTCGCGCTGCCGGGATGCGTGGCGCGCCATTGCTGGGCGGCAAGCCAACCGACCGCGCCGTGCGGGTCGAGATCGTAACCGAGCATCGATTTCACCGTGCGGATCGCCGCGCGGGTCTGCTCGTCGCTGAAGGTCGCGCCGGAAATCTTGCCCTTCATCGCGTCCCATGAGCCGCCAAACAGCGCCTGCATGCGGGCGAAGTTCGAAGGCGCGCCGACGTCCATGGCATTGGAAATCGTCGCGACGCTCGGACGCGGCTTGTAGTCGCCGGTTTGCAGATACTGCGGCACCACGTCGTTGGCATTGGTCGCCGCGACGAAGTGATCGACGGGCAAACCGAGCTGCACCGCGAGCAAACCCGCGGTGAGGTTGCCGAAGTTGCCCGAGGGCACGACGAACACTGGCTTCACCCCTTCCGGCAACGCGCGGGCGGCCTGAAAGTAGTAGAAGCTCTGAGGAACCAAACGAGCGAGGTTGATCGAGTTCGCCGAAGTCAGGTTGAGCGATTCCGCCAATTCGCGATCGAGGAACGCGGACTTCACCAAGCGCTGGCAGTCGTCGAAGGTGCCATCGATTTCGATCGCCGTGATGTTGTCGCCGAGCGTCGTGAGTTGCTTTTCCTGCAGACCGGAAACTTTGCCCTTCGGATAAAGGATCACCACGCGGGTGCCGGGCACGCGATGGAACGCGGAAGCCACCGCACCGCCGGTATCGCCGGAGGTCGCCACGAGAACGGTCAGCTCGCGGTTGTCGTCGCGCACCAGCCAGCCCATCAGGCGAGCCATGAAACGCGCGCCGAAGTCTTTGAACGCGAGCGTCGGACCATGGAAAAGCTCGAGGATGTAATCGCCTGGCGCGAGGCCGACGACCGGAGCATCGAACGCCAGCGTGCCGTCGACGATTTCCGAGAGCGCCTCTTCCGGCACGTCCTCACCAAAGAACGCCTCAGCCACGGCATAGCCGATTTCCTGGAAGCTGAGCTGACGCCAGATTTTCCAGAAGTCCTCGCCAAGCACCGGCAAGGTATCGGGCATGTAGAGGCCGTTGTCCGGTGGCAAGGAACGCAGAATCGCTTCCTTCAGATCGACCCGGTGGGCGGGGTTGTTGGTGGAATGGTAGAGCACGGCGGTTATGCGGGAGGATTTTCGATCACCCGCACGCCCTGCGTGTTGATCCGGGAAACGTAGGCCTGGTTGCCGAGGTTGACTGAGGTGAACACCTTCGAAACGGCGGCTGCGACCTTGCGGGCGGTTTCCTCGCCTTCGCACAGGGCGAAGACCGACGGACCCGCGCCGGAAATCGAAAAGCCGAGCGCTCCGGCGGCTTGGGCGGCGCGCTTCGCCTTGTAGAACTCCGGAATGAGTTTCTGGCGGCGAGGCTCGGCGATCACGTCGTGGATCGAGCGGGAAATCAGACCGTAATCTTCCTGGATCAAGCCGCAGAGCAGGCCGCCGAGGTTGCCGATCTGCTGGGTCGCGTTTTCGAGCGGAATTTCCTTCGGCAGGATCTCGCGGGCGACCTTGGTGAGCACCTCGATGTCGGGGTGGACGACGGCGGCCCAGAGGTTCTTGGGGGCCGGAAGTTGGGCGACGTCGAGTTCTGCGTTCGAGCGGATGAACACGATGCCACCGAGCAGGCAGGGACCGACGTTGTCGGCGTGCCAGGCACCGTCGGCCGAGGCTTCGCCCGCCATCGCGAAGGGCAGGAGCTGCTTCTTGGAAAGCGGTTCGCCGATCAACTTGTTCACCGCATAGACGCCAGCCACAGCTGAAGCGGCGGACGAACCGAGGCCGGAGCCGAAGGGCATTTTCTTGTGAATCTCCATCTCGATGCCGCGATCGGTCATGCCGAGGTGCTTGAGCAAATCGAGAGCGGCCACGCCGGCGGTGTTTTGCGCCGGGTTTTTCGGGAGCTTGCCGTTGTCGCCGGTGATCTTGGTAATGTGCAGGCCGGGTTTGTCGGAATGACGGACCACGACTTCATCGCCGGGCGCGTCGATGGCGAAGCCAAGGACGTCGTAGCCGCAAGCGACGTTCGCCACGGTGGCCGGGGCGAAGACACGGATTTCAGAAGAGGCGCTCATGGGCGCGCGGAGTCTGTACGGCCGTAAAGCAACGGCCAACCCCGCAATTGGCTCAAATTCAGAAAAATCAGCTAACGCCGCGTCTTGGACTCGGACGCCTGCTGCGACAAGACGGGCTTACCCTTCGCCCGGGGACGCCTTCGTGCGGCAAAACGGCTCTGTCGCAGAGCCAAAGGCATTCCCTCATAACTCACCTTCACCAACTCCTCGACCTTCTTCGCGATCAGGCTTTTCGGATTCCATTGATAGAGGCGGGTGCGACCAACCTCGCGCGAAACCAATACGCCGAGCCGTTCGAATTTATCGAGCTGCCGCTGCACCGATAACAAGGAAACGCCCATGTCTCCGGCTACGGCTCGCCCGTAGGTTTCACCATGGTGATACAAATGCAGCAACGCCGCCTCCGCCGCGCGACTCCCAAGCAATTCCGCAAGCAAGCCGTCGCTCATGGCTTGCAAAATAGGTCAATCGACTTACTTTTCAAGTCAAATGACTCCCCCGGATTGGACCACCTGCACGGAAGAAGAATTCTGGAGCTATATCGCTTGGCATTTGGACAAAGCAGGGATCGGCTCCGTGCTCGTTGGCGGAGCGGTGGTGGCGATTTATACGGAGGGCCTTTACCGCTCGGGCGATGTGGATCTGGTGCTCGAAGGTTTTCCGGCAAAAGCTGTGGCTGATGTCCTGGCTCCTCTGGGTTTTCATCAGAGGCGTCGTTACTGGGCGCATCCGGAGTGCCCTCATCTCTACGTGGAATTTCCGCCCGGCCCCGTTTCTCTGGGTGAAGAATTTCCCGTGATCCCCGCAGAAATAGAAAAGGACGGACGGAAGCTCAAATTACTGTCGCCCACCGACTGCGTCAAAGATCGCCTCGCCGCTTGGATCCATTGGAAATCCCGCGCGACTTTGGATCAGGCCGCCCTCGTCGCAACTCGACAGGGAAATGCGATCGATTTCGATCAAGTCCGCGAATGGTGCCGACGCGAAGGGACTCTAAAAGCTTTCGACGACCTGTTGGAAGCCATGCGAAGCGTCGGTTGATCACCTCACCACGTCGTACACCACGATCTTCTTCGTCAGCGGCTTGAGCACCGCATTCACCTTCGCGATGTGCTTCGGGTGCGTCTCGTAGGCGTGCAGATCCGCGGGCGAATCGAAACGCATCACGAAACCGACATCGAACGAATCATCGACGATCGGGCGCTCACTGGCCAACGCTGTGCCGTGAGTGATCGACTTCACCTGCGGGATGACTTTCAGATCTTCGGCAGCTTGTCGCAAGGCTTTGATGTCCTTGGCATTGCCCGGGCGTTTTAGCCAAATGAGAACGACGTGGTCGACACCCGGAAAGTTCGGGGGAGGAGGAAACGCCACATAGTCGAGTTTGCGATGATCGAGATTACCGGATTCCAGAACAGGCACGGTCGAAGCACAAGAAACGAGCGCCAAACCGGCGAGCGACGCGAGCAAAGCTTTCATGGTTAGAACAGACCGAAAAACCACTTCCGCTTGCGAGTACGCTTGTAGTCGCCATCGCCGACGGAAATGACCTCCACATGCACGGTGGCGAGGCCTTGGTCCTTGAAGCCCAGCTTTTTCGCCGCGCGGGGCGAAACGTCGAGCAAACGTCCGTCGATGAACGGTCCGCGATCATTGATCCGGAGTTTCACGCTGCGGTCGTTTTCCACGTTGGTTACCTTGACCATGCACGGCAGCGGCAGCGTCTTGTGCGCGCCGATCAGATGCCAAGGCATCACCTTTTCGCCGAGCGACGTTTGACCGCGGACAAGGCCGAAAAATTTCGACTCGTTGTACCACGAGGCCGTGCCGGTTTCCTCGTAGTGGAGTGCCTCGTCCACGCTCATCGGCTGATAGTAGCCGCCGCGAACGTGGTAGGACTTGGTTTGGTAGCCGCGGTAATCGCCCGGATAGGCGCAGGACGAAACCGCGGCGGCGGAAAGCAAAGCGAGCGCGCAAACCGCCGGGCGGCCCGTCCATCTGAAGGAACGGGCCGGAACGGCGGTCTGGAGAGCGGCTCTCACGCTTCGCGTTCGCGGATGACTTGGAGGGTCGCAGCGACCTTGTCCTTCATTTCCTTGCCCGGCTTGAACTTCACCGCGGCGCGGGCCGGAATCGGCACGTCCTTCTCGGGGTTCTTCGGGTTGCGGCCGATCTTGGCCTTCATTTCGCGCACTTGGAACGCGCCAAAATTGCGCATGACGACGGTGTCGCCTTGGGAAAGGCAATCGGTGATTTCATCGATGAGCGATTGAACGACATCGAAAACGACCTGCTGGGTGACTTCGGTGCCGCGTTCGCCAAGTTGGTCGGTGATTTTGATGACGAGTTCGCGCTTGGTGATAGTGGCCATGGAAAAAACGAAACGGAGTGGTGCGGCGCGTGCCGCGGGCACTGGAACTACATGAGAGCCGCGGATTGTCCCGCGAAAAATCGCGTAAAAGTCATGCGGATTCCCTGCCGCCGGGCGCAGATTCGTCGTCGGAAGCCGTTGAGTCTCCTAGAACCACGCCGGATGTCCGAAAATGTAGCTTCGCCACCTGCCCCAACTTTTCCTGTCCGTAACGTTCCACCAACTCCCGCCCCGCCGCCACGACGGCTGCACTGGCGCCTAATGGCAGCTTCACGCCGCCCGCCGTCGACGCCTTGTCGATCCACTCGACAAACCGTTCGCGCGCCAAAATCGACGCCGCAGCGACCGCAATGTCCGACTCGCCTTTCGTCCGTTGGTCGAGCTGAATCCCCAACCCCTTTTGCTTGAGTGCGCGTTGCAACACTTCCGGCCGGGCGAACTGGTCGCTCAGCGCGCGCGGGCAATCCGGCCGGCGTTCCAGCAATTTTTCGATCACCCGCGCGTGGCCCCACGCCAGCAGGCGGTTGAGATTGCCGAATGACTTGTGCATTTCGTTGTAGCGCTCCGGACCGATGGAAACGACTTCGCTCACGCAGCCGGGCGTTTCCCGAACGATCGCGGCGAGCTGCCGAATCCGGTTCGCGCTGGAAATGCGCTTCGAGTCCATGATCCCGGCGTCGAGTAATTTGCGGGCGACCACGCCATCGGTGAATACCCCGGCGATCACCAGCGGCCCGAAAAAATCGCCCTTGCCGCTTTCATCGATACCGAAGTGCGGCTCGAACATCGCGGGATCGGCCACTTCCTCGTAGCCGAGTTTCGCTTCGCCTAAAATCTCCGGCTCCAACGTGAACGTGATGAAGTCCTCGGTGTCCTTGCCTTGAACCAGCACCTTCGGACCTTTTTCGTAAACGGTGACGTTCAGCTTCCCTTTCTTGGCGGAAAACCGGGCGTACGGTTTCGTGTCGAAATCAAAGCCTTGTTCCTCCAACACCGTGCGCAATTTCCCGGCTTGGGCATCGGTGAGCGGTGCGGTGAACGACGTGAGCGCCATGGCACGCAGTTGAAATCCGAAATTGGAAATTCGAAATCCCAAATTTCCCCGTCATCGTCCCGCCCGTGCTGAAACCCCGCCAGACTCACGATCCGCTCGCCGAGCCGCAACCGTTCCGCGACGCGCTGGCCGGTTGGTTCGCCCGTGAGGGACGCGACTACCCCTGGCGGCGCACCACCGATCCCCACGCGATCCTCGTTGCCGAGGTGATGCTGCAGCAAACGCAGATCGCCACCGTGTTGGGCCGCGGCTACTACGGGCGGTTTCTCGAAACGTTCCCCGACCCCTCGACTCTCGCCCAAACGGACGACACGACTTTGCTCAAAGTTTGGGAGGGCCTTGGTTACTACCGTCGCGCCCGGATGCTGCGGGAAACCGCCCGAGCGGTAGTAGAAACGGGCGAATTCCCCCGTGAACTCGACGCGTTGCAAGCGTTGCCCGGCGTTGGCCGCTATACCGCGAACGCCCTGCGCGCCTTCGCCTTCGACCTGCCCGCGGCGGTGGTCGATGGCAACGTCGCCCGGGTGCTCTCCCGGCTTCTCAATTTCCGCGCAGCGGTCGATTCGCCCGCCGGACTGAAATGGCTGTGGCAACAGGCCGAAGTCCTGGCCGACCCCGCCCGACCTCGGATTTACAACTCCGCCCTGATGGAGCTGGGACAAACGCGTTGCCGCCCCGGCGTGCCCGATTGCCTCGACTGTCCGGTCGCCGGGTTTTGCGGGACGAATTCGCCTGAAACCTTACCGGTTAAGACCCCGAAGCGGGCGATGGAAAAGGTCGACACCCACGTGCTGTGGGTGCGCGACGGCTCCGGCCAACTCCTTCTGCATCAAGAGCAGGGCAAACGCCGCCAAGGCCTGTGGAAACTCCCCGAGCGTCCGGCGGCGGACGTTTCCCCACTGCCGGAAATCGCCACCCGCCGTTACACGATCACGCGTTTCCAAGTGACCCTTCACCTCCACTCGGCCGCGCCGGAACATCCGCTGGCGACCGTGCGCGACGGCGAGGCTTGGCATTCTCCGGCGGAAATCGCGGCTTTGCCCATGCCTTCGCCCTACCGTCGAGCGGTCGAGGAGTTGTTAGGGAACGACTGAATTTCTTGTGAAGCTTCAGGAAATACGTGTATCGGTAAATTCGGATGCAACGTCTTTTCCTGAGGTTAATGGCGATGGCTTTGCCCGCGACGCTCATCGCTTGCTCGCCTCCCGCTCCCAGCCGTCTGGTTCCACGTTCGGCCGTGCCGGGTCAAGCAGCCCGCCAAATGGCGCACCAATGCGTCACCGCGGTGGTCATTTCCGACCGCTCGAGTTTGCCCAACCGAAATGGCAGCGTCCTCGAAATGGCCCACGTCGCGGAAGACGCCGACGGAGGCTCCGCGACGCCGATCACCCATGATGGCTATTTTTTAACGGCCGATCACGTGCTCGCCCAAGCCGCCGGTCATCAGGTGTTCGTGCTTTATGGCTCAGGCAGTCATCGCCGCACCGCCAAGGCGCGCATCGTTTGGCGCACGATGAAAGGCGACCTCGCTCTCCTGCACGCACCGATCGCCACGCCCGCACATTACACCTGGACGCCTGCTTCCGAATGGGTGGCCGCAGGCACACCGGTGATTCATGGCGGCGTTTCCACCGGCTTCCGCACGCCGCCGGGCAAACTCACCAGCGATCTTTCACCGCAAGGGCCATTCACCGGCATCCGGCCGTTCAAAATCGATATGCCGCTTCAACCGGGCGACAGCGGTGGGCCGGTACTCGATGCCACCGGTCGACTGATCGGCGTGAACTCCGCCGTGGAGTTTCTGGTGCCGATGGAAACCGCGTTCTTCATCGACTCCGAAGGCAATCGCCCGAACTTGAACAAACTTCAGGCGATCATCGATCGCGACCGCGCTCAGTCGGCCCGCCAGCCATGAATCCGCTCCGTTCCATCGTCGGATTGCTCACCTTGGGACTCGCCTCCTGCGGCTCCCTTTCCGACGCATGGATGACCGGTCGCACCGCCACCGTGGCCGACAACCGGGTCATGTTGGTCCGCTCCCAACCGCCCAGCTTCGGCCAACAGCGCCTCGACTACCAAGCTGGGCTTTATCCCGACCTCGGCATCTTTCTCACGAAGTTCGGCGCGCCCGATTTCCTGGCGGAGATGACCAGCAAAGAGCGGCACTACCTGATCCTTTACTACCTGAAAACGCGGCAAGCTTTTGCCTGTCGCACGAAGGAGCCAGGCAAACGCGAAGTCGAATTCGCCGGCCCTTATCCGATCAGCCCGCGCGAATTCGAATTGCTGGACGGCTTCCGCAAGCAAGCCGCGAAGGTGAACCGGGAGATGTGAACGGACTTGAACTCCGAAGGGATGGTTCTCACCGGGCCAACGCTGCCAACTAACCAAAAACGGGAGCCTCTTTCGAAGCTCCCGTTTTCGTAAATCGGAATCGTTTCGCCTGAATCTCAGTAAACGTCGCGCAGGTAGCGCTTGTCCTTCTTGAGCTGGGCGATGAAGGCGACGGCTTCTTCCTTCGACATCTTGCCATGGACTTCCGCGACGGTGTGAAGCGCGGCATCGACGTCCTTGGCCATACGCGAGGCATCGCCGCAGATGTAGAAGGCGGCCCCTTCCTGGAACCACTTCCACAGTTCTTCGCCGAACTGGATCATGAGGTTCTGGACGTAAACCTTTTCCTTCTGATCGCGCGACCACGCGACGTCGAGGCGGGTCAGCGTGCCGTCGGCTTGGTAGCCCTTGAGTTCTTCTTCGTAGAGGAAGTCGGTCTTGCTGTAGGGATTGCCGAAGAACAGCCAGTTCTTGCCCTTGGCGGCGGTCGCCTTGCGCTCTTCGAGGAAGGCGCGGAACGGCGCGATGCCGGTGCCCGGGCCGCACATGATGACCGGCGTGTCGCCGTTGGCGGGAACGCGGAACGCGTTGTTCGAGTGAACGAACACGCCTGGAGCCAGGCCAGCGGAACGATCGGCAAGGAAGGTCGAGCAGATGCCGCCACGCTTCCGGCCGTACGAGTCGTAGCGCACGATGCCAACGCAGAGATGCACTTCGCCGGGATGGGCCTTCGGGCTGGAGGCGATCGAGTAAAGACGCGGCTGAAGCTTTTTCAGCACGGAAACGAACTCGTCGGCGTCGGTGAAATCGGCCGGGTGATCGAGGATGAGGTCGATCAGGTCGCGACCCCAGCAGAAGTCGTCCCACGCCTTCTTGTCATCGGCTTCGACGAGCGAGCGGAGGAACGGCGAACCGCTGCGCTCCTGCCACTTCTGGACGATCGACTTGTTGAGCGTGCCGATGTCGTAGTGGGAAATGAGGGCCTCGCGCAGCGTGATTTCCTGGCCGTCGGCAAGGGCCACATTGCCCGCCTTGAAGGGCAGCGCGGCGAGGATTTCGTCGACCACGCTCTCCGGGTTGCGTGGGTAAACGCCGAGGGCGTCGCCCACTTCGTATTCGAGACCGGAACCTTCGAGCGAGAACTCGATGTGGTGGGTCTGCTTATCGCCCGGACCGTTGAGGTTGTAGTTGTTGAGGATCGTCGACGGGAACGGGTTCTTCTTCGAGTAACCGGCTTCCGTTTCCACCGGAGCGGCCGCGCCATTGGTCGCCGGAGCGCCGGCCGGAGCGAGCAACTTCAAGACGCCTTCCGACCATTCCTTGAACGGGCCGTCGAAATCGACGTCGGAGTCGATGCGCGGATGCAGGCGGTTCGCGCCCAAGGCTGCGAAACGATTATCGAACTCGATGCCGCACTTGCAGAAATCCGGGTAGTTGGTGTCGCCGAGCGCGAGCACCGAGTAGCTCACGCCTTCGAGGCGGGGAGCGGCGTCGCTGTGCAGCCAGCCGTGGAAATCGGCGGCATTGTCCGGCGGTTCGCCATCGCCATAGGTCGACGTGATGACGAGCAGGTTCTTTTCCTTCGGCAAACGAGCGCGGTCGTAAGCGCCGATGTCGTGGATTTCCGGCTCGAAGTTGCCCTTCTTGAGCGTTTTCAGCAATTTCTTGGCGAGGCCTTCGGCGTTCCCGGTCTGGGAGCCATAAAGAACGGTCACGGGAACGGCCGGGCCGCTCGGGGCGCCGGTGCCGGACAAGAGTTTGCCAAGGAAGTCGCTGAGCCAGACCCGCTGCTGCGGGCTGAACGGCGCGTCTTCAGGGATGACGATCGGGCTGGTCATGGTCAAAAAATGGGCCCCGGGGTCGGGCGGGGCGCGGAAGATGGTGGGAATCGGAGGACGTTTCAAGCGCGGAACGTGCCACGCTTTGGAGGAAATCGTTGCGGCTCAACCGGCAAGGAGACCGAGGAAACGCGGCAAAACTTTGCGGAACAACGTGTTCTTGCCACCGCGGCTGAGCTGCGAACCGACCAAACCGGCGTCGTCATCCGGATCGGCCGGAGCGAGGGAAGTGTGGCTAGCGCCATCGCAAATCAACTCGCGCACGAGGTGGCTCGCGCCCGTCTCGCGGGAAATCCGCAAGGTGACGGACGGCGAGGAAAGCTCCAGCAAAGCTAAAGGCTCCGCATTTTCATCGGCTTCCACCGCGACGGCCACCGGCGTGCCCGCGACCGTGTCGAAGGAAAACGATTCCATCGCGCCATGACGACGACCGACCGAGAGGTCGAGTTCGTGGCTGGTGCGCCAACCGGCTTGAATCGAAAGCCAAGCGAGCAATTGCAAGGCCGACGAGCGATGGCGCGGGTGGTGGACGATGCGGACCGATTGCATCGCGCCCAAGGCGTCGAGGGCAACCGGTTCATCGAACAACGCGGCGATGGCCAAACGGAACTGCCACGTACGGGACCAGGCCAGATCGTGAACCGTCAGCTTCAGGTTCGAATCCTCGACCACCTCTTGCAGGCGGGCGTAAGAAACAGCCGGATCGCTCCAAGACGAGCTGTCGACGACCAAACGGTCGATGACGCTGGAAAGACGCTCGGTCAGCACCGAGGTCAACTCGCCCTGCCACCACATCACCAACGGCAAATCGCTGTTGAGATGGGCGAAAACCGTGTTGCGGAAACGCCCGGTGACGCGGCCGGTGAAGGCGAAGGCGATCTGCTCGCAGCAGACCGATTTTTGTCCCGCGTAAAGATGGCAATGGGCCGTGATCCATGCGCGAATCGACGGATCTTCGATCGCGCGGTCGAACTCCACCAGGATCGCCCGGCAGGCGTGCTCCTGGGTCAACTGGCGGATGATCGCGGAATTTTTCCGCAGCGAGCCGGGCTCTTCCGAGCACGTCACGAGGTTGATCAGCGACGCGTTCGTACGGGCCTGGTCGGCTTCCCAGAGCTTGCGCAGCTCTTTGTCGATGGAGGCCACCGGGACTTCCTGACCGAGTTCGGGGTCCATGGTGAGGGTGGACATGAAAGGTTGAGAGTGGGTAGTTGAGAGTTGAGAGAAAGAAGGAAGAAACGGAGGGCAGAGCGCTGGGATCTTACTCTCAACTCTCAACCCTCACCTCTCAACTTCTCACAGCCTCCGCCAAACGTGGCCGTCTTCCTTGAGAAGATCGTCGGCTTCCTTCGGGCCCCACGAACCGGCCGTGAAGGTGGTCATCGGCGGCGGGTTGTCGCTCTTATGCCAGGCGTTCTCGATGTTATCGATGAACTTCCAGGCCTCCTCCACTTCGTCGCGGCGAGCGAACAGCGTGGCGTCGCCCGCCATGCCGTCGAGCAAGAGGCGCTCGTAGGCTTCCGGGCTGCCTTTGCCGAAGCTGGTGGCGTAGTGGAAATCCATCTTCACCGGCTCCAGGCGGAGCGTGGTGCCCGGGAGCTTGGAAACCATGCGAAGCGAAATGCCTTCGTCCGGTTGAATGCGGATGACCAGCACGTTGCCGCCCGGCAGACCGCCTTCGAGCGCGTTGAAAAGCACGCCCGGCGCGGATTTGAAATGGATCGAAATCTCGGTCGACTTCTTCGGCAGACGCTTGCCGACGCGGATGTAGAACGGCACGCCGCTCCAGCGCCAGGTGTCGATCTGCAGGCGAAGGGCGACGTAGGCCTCGGTCATCGACTCCGGATCGACGCGGTCTTCTTCGCGATAGCCGGGGACCGGCTTGCCGTCGATATGACCGGCGACGTATTGGCCGCGCACCACGTTGGCGGCGACCTTCTCCGGCGTATCCCACTGGCGGAGCGAGCGGATGACTTTCACCTTTTCATCGCGAACGCCATCGGCCGAAAGGTCGGTCGGCGGCTCCATCGCGACGAGGCTAAGGAGCTGGAGCAAGTGGTTTTGCACCATGTCGCGCAAGGCACCGGACTTGTCGTAGTAACCGCCGCGGCCACCTTCCATGCCGAGGTTTTCGGCGCAGGTGATCTGGACATGGGAAATGAAACGGCTGTTCCAAAGCGGTTCGAAAATCGCGTTGGCGAACCGCAGCACCATGATGTTCTGCGCGGTTTCTTTGCCGAGGTAGTGGTCGATGCGATAGGTGTCCTTCTCGTTGAAGGTCTCGTTGACCACTTCGTTCAAGTGCTTCGCGGTGGCGAGGTCGGTGCCGAACGGCTTCTCGACGATCGCGCGGGCCCAGCAACCTTCCGCCGCCTGATTGAGGCCGGCTTTTTTCAGGTTGATGAGGATGTCGTCGAAGAACTCCGGCGCGGACGCGATGTAGAACAAGCGGTTGCCTTTGCCGCCGCGCTCGCGATCGATCGCGTCGAGACGCTCGGCGAGGCGCTTGTAGCCGTCGACATCGGTGAACTCACTGGTGTGATAGTGGATGTTTTCGGCGAACGGTGCCCAGACCGCGTCGTCGTGGCCGGAGCGGGAAACCTTGCGGTTCAGCTCTTCCAAGCCGGTGCGGAATTCGGCGTCCGATTTCTCGCGACGGGCGAAGCCGATGATTTTCACGCCGGATGGCAGTTCGCCATCGACGGCGAGATTGTAGAGAGCCGGCACCAGCTTGCGGTGCGTGAGGTCGCCGGTGGCGCCAAAGATCACGACGGAGCAAGGCTCGGGGCGGGAGCGGGAAACGAGGTCTTCGCGGAAAGGATTCGTCATTGGCGGGGCGGGGATTGCAGCGGAGTCGACCCCGCTGGCAAAGGCAAATTCCGCGCCGCCGGACAAAAGCCGTGCATCAGCCCCAACAGGCGGGTTCATCGAAACGGCCGGTTTTGCGGCAGCCCACCTGCCTCCGCACGCCCCTGAGTGATCAGTGGTCAGGATTCAGGGGCCAGAAAAGAGAAGCCCCGCACGCCGGTTCGGGCGTGCGGGGCTTGGAAGGCTTTTTCAGGAGTGAGATCTCTCAACTTCTTCACACCGGCATCGGGAACGCCTGGTTGAAGGCGTGGACGCGGTCGCGGATGGCGTGAAGCTTCTTCTTGTCGCCGAGGCTGGAAAGCGCTTCGTGGATGAAGTCGGCCACTTGCTCGACGTCTGCTTCCTTCATGCCGCGCGTGGTCACCGCCGGGGTGCCGATGCGGATGCCGCTCGGCTTCATGGGCGTGCCGGTGTCGAAGGGAATGCCGTTCTTGTTCACGGTGATACCGGCTTCGTCGAGAGCGTGCGACGCTTCCGCGCCGTTAAGGCCCTTCGGACGAAGGTCAACGAGCATGAGGTGATTGTCGGTTCCGCCGGAAACGATGCGGTAGCCGTGGGACGCGAGACGAGCGGCCAGCGCCTGGGCGTTTTTTACCACCTGCTCTTGGTAGCCCTTGAATTCCGGCTTGAGCGCTTCACCGAAGCACACCGCCTTGGCGGCGATGACGTGCATCAGCGGGCCGCCTTGGATGCCCGGAAACACTTGGGCGTCGATCTTCTTGGCGAACTCCTCTTTGCAGAGAATGAAACCGCCGCGCGGACCACGGAGCGACTTGTGGGTCGTCGAGGTGACGAAATCGGCGTGCGGCACCGGGTTCGGATGGACACCCGCGGCGACAAGACCGGCGATGTGCGCCATGTCGACGAAAAGGTAGGCCCCGATCTCACGGGCGAGTTTGCCCATGCGTTCGAAATCGATCACGCGGGGATAAGCCGAGGCACCCACGGTGATGAGAGCTGGTTTGAGTTCGCGGGCGGTCGCTTCGAGCTCCTCGTAGTTGATCCGCTCGTCGTCCGGGCTGACGCCGTAGTGGGTGACGTCGTAGAAGCGGCCGGAGAAGTTCGCCTTATGGCCGTGGGTGAGGTGGCCGCCATGGGCGAGGTCCATGGTGAAAATCTTGTCGCCCGGCTTCAGCACCGAGAAATACACGGCGGTGTTCGCCTGCGAACCGGAGTGCGGCTGGACGTTGGCGTGCTCCGCGCCGAAGAGCTGCTTGAGGCGGTCAATGGCGAGCTGCTCGACGACGTCGACGTTTTCGCAACCGCCATACCAACGGCGGCCGGGATAGCCTTCCGCATACTTGTTGGTCAGCACGGAGCCCTGGGCTTCCATGACGGCGGGCGAGGTGAAGTTTTCCGACGCGATCAGCTCGATGTTGTTCCGCTGGCGCTTTTCCTCGGCGACGATCGCTTCGTAGATTTCCGGGTCGGTCTCGGCGAGACGGCTGCCGGAGGACTTGCACACGCGGCGCTGATGACGACCGCCTTCGAATTCGGTGGAAATGAACGCATCGGCCATCGCGGTGGCGGTGGTGGCGTCGAGCGCCTTGCCGCCGAGGCAGAGGACGTTCGAGTCGTTGTGCAGGCGGGTCGTCTGCGCTTCTTCGACCGTGCGGACATTCGCCGCGCGGACGTGGCGATGGCGGTTGGCGGCGATGCTCACGCCAACACCCGAGGTGCAGCACACCACGCCGAAGTCGCTGGTGCCGTCACCGACGGTGCGAGCCACGGCGTTCGCGAAATCGGCATAATCGACGGAATCCGGACCGTGCGTGCCGAAGTCCGTGACCTGATGACCTTCGGCCTTCAGGTGAGCGACGAGAGCGTCTTTGAGGTCAACTCCGCCGTGGTCGGCGCCGAGAGCGATGCGCAGGGACTTGTTACTCATGAGGAAATTGCGTGGCGCAGGGGAAATGACGGCTGAGCCCGGAAAATGCAACGCTCAATCCCCTGCTTCGCGGGGAGTTTTCTCCCCCGACATCCACCGAGTGGTTTGGGAACTGAAAAGCCAGCGGCGGCAAGTGACCGCTTTCCCGCTCCTCACTCCGCCGCCCGCACATCCTGAATGATGAGCTGAAGCGTCGTCCGGCCGCGGAAGGTATTGCGGTCGATGGTGAAGGCAATGTCCCACGGCGGATCGGGCAAAACTCGTTCGCCGCCGCCGAAAAACACCGCGTCCTGCTCGTGATAGCCCTGCCTCAACATGAAGCGCAGGTGATGGTTTTTCATGTGCAACGGCGGTCGGCTCAGGCTGACGCGGCGCGAAATGAAAACCGGCTGCGGGTTGCCGTTGCCGAACGGTTGCAGGAGATCGTAGTCGGAAAGGAACTCAAGCGAGAGCTGGGAAAAGACCAACTCCGCGTCGTAATGAAGCTTGGGGCGCAGCACGTTTTCGTCGGCGTTCCGGCGGACGAATTCGGCGAACTTTTCGCGGAAGCCGGCGAGTTTTCCTTCCTCGATCGAAAGCCCGGCCGCCATCGCGTGACCACCGCCCGCGAGCAAATCGTCGCGACAGGCGTGAATCGCATCGACCAAGGAAACGCCTTCGATGCTGCGACCGGAACCTTTGCCGATGCCGTCGCCATCGATCGCGACCACGAACGTCGGCTTGTGAAATTGCCGCATCAGCCGCGAGGCGACGATGCCCACGACGCCCGGATGCCAATCGCGCGAACCGAGCACGATCACCGGATCGCGCGCCGGGTCGAACGACTCGCCCAGCATATCCATGGCCTCTTTGCGAATGCGGCTCTCGTACTGCTGGCGGTCGCGGTTGTAGAGATCGAGCTTCTCGGCCAGCTCGAACGCCATCCGTCGGCAATCGACCAACAACGTGGCAAGCGCGTCTTCCGGCACGTCCATGCGCCCGGCGGCATTCAAACGCGGACCGATCCGGAAGCCGACATCCATCGCGGTGGCGTGGCCGTTCATGCCAGTGACTTCCTGTAAGGCCTTGAGTCCCGGATTGAGCGTTCCGGGCAAGCGCTTGAGGCCATGCCGGACGAGCAAACGATTCTCCCCGACCAGGGGGACGATGTCGGAAATCGTGGCAACCGCGACCAAGTCGATCAGCTCCTTGAGATCTAGGTCCACCGGTCGCGTTTTCAGCATGGCGTGGCCGAGTTTGAACGCCACGCCGGCGGCGCAAAGGTAGGTAAAATCGCTGCCGCACTTCGGGTTGACCACCGCCGCGCAGTCCGGTTTCCCCAATGGACTCGGTTCGTGGTGATCGACGACCACCACGTCGATGCCGCGCGCTTTCAACAAGGCGATTTCGGCGATCGAAACCGTGCCGCAGTCGACCGTGACCAACAGATCAGGCTTCGGCCCCTCGGCCAAACAACGCTCGATCGCCGCCTCGCTCAAACCGTAGCCTTCGCTGCTGCGTCGAGGAATGAAATGACGCGGGTCCAGGCCATACGCACGCAGGACTCGCCGCATCAGGGCAATCGATGCGACACCATCGACGTCGTAGTCGCCGAAAATGCAGACCGCTTCGCCGCGATCGGCGGCTAAAAGCAATCGATCCACCGCCGGCCGCATGTCCGGGATCAGAAAGGGATCGGACAAATCGCGCAGCCGGGGGTTCAAGAACCCGTCCAGATCGTTGCCACTGGGGAGCCCGCGCTGGCGGATCAGGTGTTCCAGAATCGGCGGAAACGCGCCCTGCGAACTATTTCCATCAGAAAACGGTTCGCCGCGGGGAATCCAGCGGGAGGGCAAGGCGCGCATAAGAGGCCCGCAGACTAGGCAGCCGGGTTGCGGCGACTCAAGGCTTGTTCGACAACCACCTCTAGAGAGCATTGGGACTTGGCTCGAAGAGGCTCCGCATCTCTAGGGTAAGATCTGCAAGAATCAGATCGATCGGCAGAGTTCCATATGCGGTTTTCTTAAAGTTGGGCTTACGCGCGTCTATGAGGACAACCTCCTCCTCCTGATGCCACCAAGCGGATCCCATAAGTTGTGGGGGCAGGTCTTGTAGGTTGATTGGAACTCTTTTCCACCCGCCTCCTTCCAGGACATCCCGAATCTCGTTCTCGCTGGGCTCTCCCCCGCGCAGGGTCGGCTGAGAGATTGCGAATCGATCCGCCCTTGTGAGTCCGATGATCCTGATATCGTCGCCAAATAACGTATTTTGAAGCTCAAGACGCCGTAGATATTCGGCAGGCGAAGCATGTTCCAATCCGAGCCTACCCTTCGGAGTCACCACTGGCACCCAACCGTTCGCATGCTGGTGCTTTTCCACGCGTTTTCCCCGAAAACGGACGACATGCTCCGTCCCCCTGGCCTCGATCGCGTTCGATTTCGGGTAGGGCAACCGAGGCAAAAACCCGACCGCGGCTATTGCTGCGCGCTCGTCTTTTGTCCACTCGGTCCGGCTGACGATCCTTTCACGCTTTTGGAAACGCGCAGATCGGGCGGGGTCTGGGCCAAAAACTCGGCTCGCGACATCACTTGGGCAGAAGCCAGCGTCCTCGCGGAACGCATCCGCTCCGCCAGTTTCCTGTGACTCTCGGTTTTTGCCGCCATCGCTGTCCAAGGTAGGCGTATCCTGAGTGCCGGTCGAGCCGTTTTCCATCCCGAATCGCGACAAGCGGAGACTCAAGTTGGAAACTTAAGCGTGTTTAAGCTACTTCACTCCGCATACGCATGCCGGTGGCGCAGGACGTGCTCATCGCTGACCGACGCGTGGCAGAGGCGATCAATCAAGCGCTCCCAGACGTCGTGGCCCTTGAGGATTTCGACCTCGATCCGGAGGAAAAACACCGGCACGTCAAGATGCTCCGGCCGAGGAAAGCGCACGGCGTCCTTTTCCGTGGTCACCGCCATATCCAAGTCCCGCTCAATGCAACGATGCATGAACTTGTCGATTTCCTTGCGGCTGAACCGATGATGGTCGGAAAACCGGCGGCGGATCTCCACGTTCGCACCGAGCTTTTCCAATTGGCGTTCGAAATTCTCCGGCACGGCGATCCCGCTGAGCGCGGCAACGTATTTGCCCGACAGATGGGAAAGCGGCAACTTCTCGTGGGTGAAGACGTTCTGCAGGTAACGCGGCCCGTGGGTGCACTCGATGATCTCGGCGACCCGGTTGTATTTCCGCAACCGGGCGACGAGCTTTTCGTTCGAGCTGCCGTCGCACTTGGTGATGAAAATGTAGCTCGCGCGGCGCAGGTTTTTCTTCGGTTCGCGCAACGTTCCTCGGGGCAGCAATGCCTCGGTGCCAAAGGGCGATTTCGAGTCGACCAGCACGATGTCGATCGCGTGGCCGAGGTGCAGGTATTGCATGCCATCGTCGAGCAACAGCGTGTCCGCACCGAGTTCACGGATCGCGAACCGGCCGCCTTTGACGCGGTTTTTGTCCACGACGACCGAAACGCCGTCGAGGTTGTTCGCCAGCATGAACGGCTCGTCCCCGGCGAATTTCGACTCGAGCAAAATCGCCCGGCCGGTGCTGACCACTTTCGGCATCTCGTCGCCTGGAATCAGTGAACCGTCGGCGCGCTTCCACTTTTGTGGCTCGTCGAGTTTCTTGCTCTTATAACCGCGACTGAGAATGGACACCCGTCGACCGCGATCGCGCAAGGTGCGGGAAAGCAATTCGACAACTGGAGTTTTCCCGGTGCCGCCGACCGTCAAGTTGCCAATACTCACGACCAGCGTGCCGAGGTGGTGCTGAGTCCGCCAACCTTCGCGGTAAAGCCGCAGCCGCAGTTGCACCAGCAGCCGGAACACGCCCGACAAGGTGCGCATGAGCAGCCGCATCATCGACGCGCGAAATCCCTTCGCCCGCCCGAAAATGACGTCGGCGCCCCAGCGTTCGAGCTCGGCGAGCAGTTCCTTCATAACCTCGCCCACAGGCTGGCGGCGGGATTTGACCGTTCCAAGAAGGAAAACCTCCCCTCTTCTCTTGCCTCCGGTTTCCGGTTTCGGGACTCTCCCGCCCATGATCCGCCCCGACGGCCGCTCCGCCGACCAGCTCCGCCCGATTTCCTTCATCCCGAACGTCGCCTCGCACGCCACCGGTTCGGTGCTCGTTTCGTTCGGCAACACCCGCGTGATTTGCGCCGCGACGATCGAAGACGACGTCCCACGGTGGATGAAAATGCAGCGCGTGGAAGGCGGCTGGCTTTCCGCGGAGTATTCGATGCTGCCCTATTCCACGCTGGAGCGGAAATCCCGCGACATCACCCGCGGCAAACTCGACGGCCGCTCGTCGGAAATCCAGCGCCTGATCGGTCGCGCACTGCGCACGGCGGTCGATTTGAAAAAGGTCGGCTCGCGCACGATCTGGATCGATTGCGACGTGCTACAAGCCGACGGCGGCACCCGCACGGCGGCGATCACCGGCGGCTGCGTCGCCCTCGCCATCGCGCTGAATCGCTTGTTCGCCCAAGGCAAACTCCGCGATTTCCCGATGAAGCAACTCGTCGCCGCGATTTCCACCGGAGTCTATGGCGAAGCCGCGGTGCTGGACTTGAATTACCCGGAGGACCGGGATGCCTCGGTCGATTTCAACGTCGTGATGACGGAGTCGCTGGAGTTCGTCGAGCTTCAGGGCAGCGGCGAAGAAGCGGTCTTCACCGGCGGCCAGATGGCGGAAATGCTCGACCTCGCCCGCAAGGGAGTCACCGAACTCTTTCAGCTTCAAAAAGAAGCGATCCTCGCCGCCGACCGCGCCAGCACGGCGGATCTCGCCGCGCTCGCGAATGCGTTCGGCCGCGCCTGAAGCACGCGTGGATTCAACTTGCGCTCTTCTACCCCAATTCTAGCTTCTTCTGAAGCTCGCGATGGATTTCCACCGCAGGCCTATACCAAATCGGGACGATTGTCCCTGCATGCGAAACAAAAACCGAAGTCACTAAACCATGAAAAATACCCATAAGCGACGTCGCCAAGGTTTCACCCTCGTGGAACTTCTCGTCGTCATCATCATCATCGCCTCCTTGGCCGCGCTCTCTTACCCCGCCATTTTGCGCGCGGTGAAGAAAGCCGACGCCAACACCGCCACGAGCAACGCCCGCCAGATCGGCACCGCGCTGTTCGAATTCGACAACGAATATTCCAGCTACCCGGACAGCACCACCGCTCAAACGGTCCTCGATCAAACCGGCAGCCCTCTCAATCTGTCCGGTAGCAGCGCGAACGACATGTTCCGCCAGCTGATCGCCTCCGGCATGATGCAGTCCGAAGAAGTCTTCTACGCGAAGACCCCGTACACCAAGAAGCCTGACAACGTTTACAACACCGGCGCGAAGGCCCTCGAAGCCGGTGAGTGCGGTTTCGGCTACCTAATGAACGGCAACACCGCGTTCAGCACTTCCGGCACTTCCCGTCCGATCGTGGTGACTCCGCTGCTCAACGCGCAAAGCGATGGCAGCTTCGATCCCGATCCGTTCGACAGCAAAGCCGTCGTGCTGCACACCGACAACAGCGTGAAGCAGCTCAACATCCGTCAGGACAAGCGCGTCGCCCTCGGCAACAAGACCCTCACCGACACCGGTGACGGCACCGTCTGGGGCAGCAACGTTCAGAACGTGAGCATCGCCGCTCCGCTGAAGAAAAACTAAGAAACTCCGTTTCCATCCACCGGGAGGTTCCGCAAGGGGCCTCCCGGTTTTTTATTCCTCCAACCAAACTTCGATTCTTTCCGCTTCCCGCGCGCGCAAGGCCGCACGAAAGACGGCGACCGCTTTTTGCCGCTTCTGGGAAACCAGCGCCGCGACGATTTCCTCCCGCGCGTCTTCAAACATGCGGGCCTGCGCCGGTTGCTTGGCCGTCACTTCCACCAAATGCCAGCCGAGAGACGTGCGGATTAACGTCGGCACCCGCTCTGGCAATTTGAATACGGCGGCTGCGAAATCGGCGGGCAAACGGTCGCGAACCAGCCAGCCCAGTTCGCCGCCCTTCGCTTTGCTCGCCTCGTCGTCGCTCCATTCCAATGCCAGCGCGGCGAAATCTTTTTTCCCTGCGGCGAAATCGGCAAGGACCCGGTCGAGCAATCGTTTCGCATCGTCAGGCTTTCGCTCCTGTGTCGCGAGAAAGACATGCCGCGCCTGCAATCGCTCGGGTTGCTCCAATTCACCGGCGTGGCGGGCGAACCAGTCGCGAGCTTCGGTTTCATCGATCGATCCAGTCTCCCCGATGCATTGTTCAAGCGCCTTTTCCTGCTCTAATTTCGCAGCTAGCCGATGACGCCATTCGGCTCGCGTGAGCCCTTGTTCGCGCAGAGCCGTGTCCAATTCTCCCTCGGCAAACCGCGCGGCGAATTGCTGAAACGCGTGGTCGATTTCCGCCTCGGTCACCTGCGCGTCCACGCCGCGCTCATTCGCTTTGATTCGCAGCAGAAGTTCGTCGATCAAATCATCCAGCGCGGCCCGGCGGATCGCCGGCAAATCGCTCGCAGACACCTCGGTTGCGTCGAGTCCGCGCAACCAAAGCCGCTCCTTTACGGCGCGGTCGAGCTGGCTGCGGGTAATCGGATGAAACCGCACCCGCGCCACCACGTCGGATGCTTTCGCCTTGGCGATAGAGCGCGGACTGTCTGGACGAAACCCCGTCAGCCAGTGTTTCACCGGCCCCTCGAAGCCCCAAAAATCCCCCGCCAGATACAGCAACCCTGCGGCGCAAACCGCAGCGTGCAAACCCAGGCGGAGATTCGCAGCCATGATCAGCGGATTTCCACCGTTGCACCCGGGCGAACGACCGAGGGCAAACGAATTGCGTCCCAGTTCGCCAGACGAATGCAACCGGCACTGCGCGCGCGACCGATCGTCTCCGGGTCGGCCGTGCCGTGCATGCCGATGCCCGGGCGACTCAAACCAGCCCAGAGGATGCCGACCGGGCTATTCGGTCCCGGCGGAATGTTCAGGGCGTTGCCGCTCCGTTTGCCGGTTTCGAGCAAGGACTTGTCGTAACGCCAGTGGGGCAATTCGAGGCAGTTTTTCAACTCCCAGACCCCATAGCGAATGAACTTCGGCTGACCGGGCGTGATGGGAAACGAAGCGATCAAGCCGCGATTCGGCCGCGTCACTTTCACCGCGCCTTGCACGTCAGGATCGTTCACGACCAAGGCCGCGGGCGAACCTTCGAAAATCCGCACCTGGTTTTGTTTCGTATCCACCACCACGTGACGGAGACTGAGCGTCGGGTCGGATTCGTAACGCTTGCCGGTCAGCGTTTCGATCGCGAACGGCTGAAGATTCGGCACGACCACGCTGTCCTGCGCTTTCAACGAGCCGGTCTTTTCCGGGCCATTGATCGTCTTCAAATACGCGACATCGGTGTGATAACGCTCGGCCATGAACTCCGCCACGCTGCGATAGCTCATGCGCTTGCGCTTCGCCTGTCCAGGCCGGTCCTGCGGCAACGTGGGATCGAGCCAATCTTTGACCACGTCCGGCACGATCGCGACGGCGAAGGGATTCGGCACCGCCTTGCGCGCCTCTTCCATCACCGCGGTCCAATCGTCGGCGGGATGCCCGTGCACTTCATTCCAGGCCTGCACGGCTAAATCGGTGAAAAGGCCCGGTTTACCGTCGACCACGCCGGGCCCGAACTTTGCCTGATCGAGGAAAATTTGCAGCCGCACGGCGTCATCGCCCGTCGGACGGGTGTTGGCGATCGGGGCTGCGGAAATCGGCGCGGTTTCCAGCGGCTTGGCGGGCGCGACATGCACCGGAGCGGGCGGCGTGACCTTTTCCGGAATCGGCTCCTCCGCCGGCAGCTCGGACGGGTCGACCGGCAGGGCGCGCAAAACCGGGCGTTCCTGCGCCGAAAGCGGCAGCACCAGCGCGAAAAGCAAGCAAGCGATCAAACGGCGAATCATCGGCAAACGGGAGTTTAAGCGGGTGAAACAAGGAAGGGCGACAATCGTCCGGCGATCGACTCCGGCACGACCGCCGTCACGAGAATGTCGTTTTCTTCGTACTCGGTGGAAAGGATCTTGGCATCACGGTGCAGCAAACTGACCAAATCCGCCCGGAACTGCGGGATGCGGTAATGGCAGCGGCGCACGCGGTCGGCGAGCACTTCGGTGCAAACCCGCAAGAGATCAGCGACGCCCTCGCCGGTAACCGCCGAAATTTTCACCGCATCCGGGAATTCGTGGTCCAGTCGACGCAGCGCATCCGTGTCCGTCACCCGGTCGATTTTGTTCAACACGGTGACGATCCGCTTATCGCCCGCGCCAAGCTCCTTGAGGACATCCAAGGTCGTCTGGTGAAAGCGCTCAATCTCCGGCGCGCTGGCATCCATCACGTGAATGACGAAATCCGCCAGCAACGCTTCTTCAAGGGTTGCCTTGAACGCCTCGACCAAGCGGTGAGGCAGATTGCGGACAAAGCCTACGGTATCGGTCAGCAACAGCGGTTGGCCATCGGGCAATTCGATGCGCCGCGTGGTCGTGTCCAAGGTGGCGAAAAGCATGTCCTTCGCCAGCACCTCGGCACCGCTCAAGCAATTGAGCAGGGTCGATTTGCCCGCGTTGGTGTAGCCGACGATCGCGGCGTGCGGCGTTTCCACCTTTTCGCGCTCCTTGCGCTGAGTCGCCCGCTGTTTGCGGACTTCTTCCAGCTCGCGACGGGCGCGATCGATCCGCAGACGCGCCATCCGGCGGTCCACCTCGATTTGCTTTTCGCCCATGCCGCGGTTCGCTCCACCGCCGCCACTGGCCCCGCCACCGCCTTCACGGTCAAGGTGTCCCCACATTCGGGCCATCCGCGGCAGGGCATACTGCATGCGCGCCAGTTCCACTTGCAGACGGGCCTCCTTCGTCTGCGCCCGCTTGGCGAAAATATCGAGAATCACTTCCTCACGGTCGATCACGCACACATCGCCTTCCCTCTCCCACGTCCGTTGCTGGTGGGGAGCCATGGAATTGTCGAAAACGATTACGTCGCATTCATGGGCCTTGGCCAGGGCGATGATCTCCGCCGCCTTGCCCGTGCCGCAAATGTGCTTTTTGTGCTGCTGACGGCTCCGAACCAGCACGGATTCCACCACCCCGATGCCCAGGGTGTGGACCAATTCCCCCAACTCATCGAGCAACGACGCGGCCTCGTCCTCCTCGCGCGGATCGAAATAAATCCGCACCAGCAGGGCGCGCTCCACCATTTGGGGTTTCTCGCGAACCTCGAACATGCGGCCGGGGCATACCATCGCTTTCCCGCCGCGGCGACGGGAAAAAACGGGAGCTTTCCGCCCCAGCGAGTGTCCTACAGGTCACAAAAGCGGCCGCAACTTGCGTAAAAACCGGCGGGTCATGGACATTATTTGACCCACCCCTGGTCTTTTACCTAGACGATCAATTCGTCCTGAAGTTCTCTATAGATTGTTATGAGAGGGGGGCTTCTAATCGGGCCATTACTCATGGCGACCTTCTGTGGCCGCTTGCAGGCGGGTTGCAGCCTGCCCGAAGACGAATCCGCCCAATTCGATGAAAGCCGCGCGGTGGTGAAAGCCGAAGTCGTTTCGTCCGAGCCCTACCTGACCGAAACCGGCGTCATTCGGACACGCTTTGTCCTACGCGTCATTGAAACTTACAAAGGCGACGCCCCCGCGACCTTTGAAGTGACCTCCACCGGGGGTAAAATCGGCACTCGCATCACCCGGGATTCCGCTTCGTTGAATTTCAAAACGGGGAAATCCTACGTCCTCCTTCTCACCAAGGAAGCCGACGATTCTTGGTCCACTGTGCCTCACCGGGCGTTTCAGGCTCCGGCGGATCGTCCGGAGATCCCGAAGTTTTTCCGCGGCAAAGCCCGCGGCGCGAAACCAAAACTTGTCACCGTCGCCAGCGCGGAAGCTCCCGCAACGGAAACCCAAACGACCCGGGCGAACTCCGGCGTGCCTAGTTCGGTGGTGACGTCCACCGGCTACGTCCATGACTCCAATGCCGATCCCGCGCGTTTCACGTCCTGCGATGGCAATGAACCGATTCCCTACATCGTCGATGTCGATGCCGCCAAATTACCCTCCGGCATGAATCAAGCAGCCGCCCTGGCCGCGGTTCAAGAAGCGCTCAACGCCTGGGCCGGCGCTTCCTCGGCCAGCTTCCGGTTTGTTGGCACTCAATCCTTTGGCAGCGCAGCAGGCAATATCGCCGCGACCGATAAGACGCTCCGAATCCAACTCCACGACACTTACAATTTCATCACCAATGCCGGAGTTCTCGGCGTCGGCGGTGGCAGTTCGACGATCGACCCGACCATCTTTTACGGGGGAAAAATCGGCACCCAGGGATTTCAGGAACGCAACAGCGCGTACGTCGTTCTGAACCATCGCGCGGCCTTTATGGCAACGGCCGTGAATTTCAAACAAGTGCTCACCCATGAGCTGGGACATGCACTCGGCCTCGCCCATTCCAGTGAAAACTCAAGCGAGCCGAACGCCATTTTAAAGGGAGCCACGATGTACTTCGCCGCGTCGAATGATGGACGCGGCGCGAGTTTGACCATCTACGATCAGGATCGGATTGCCTTTGGATATCCGACTACTAACCGCCCGCCTTATACGGTTGACCGTCTTATCCCGGGAGTCACCTGCGGCCTCCTCTCCTCCCTGCCTCTTGTCCCCGGATGCAATCAAATCCGCGTGAAGGCGGTAGATTATGAAGGGGCAACACCCACACCCACTCTCACCAGCACGACCAACGTCGCGGGTGCGATGACCTTGAACGGGAACACCCTGAAATACGTCCCTTCAGGCAACTTTCTCGACTCGCTGTTAACGGAACTGCAGATCTCTCAGGGCTACAACTACGGCAAAGCGATCGTTCAATTCAGTGATGGCGTGAATCTCAGTCGCGCCGCGGTATGCACGGTCTCTTCGATCTATCAGGACACCACCCCGTCGGACGGTTTGCCCGATAGTTGGATGATGGCTAACTTTGGCACGAAAGCCGTTGGATCGGTTGGCTCCGGCCGAAATCCCGACGACGACCCGGACAAGGACGGCCTAACGAACCGGGTCGAATTTTACATGCGCACAAACCCGAATTCCGCGGCGAGCGGGAGACTAACCACCTCTTACAATCAAGCGACCAAGGAATTTACGTTTACGCCCCAGCAATTCGCCCCGTATGCGATCGAAGCCTCTACGTCTCTGGCCGTCGGCTCTTGGACGACTCGTCGAGTGATGACCCGCTACGATACCTCCACGAGCGCCTATAGCATTCCTGTGGCCTCCGGTGCATCTCCGGTTCAAGAGTATTACCGGATTGTCGTCGGCCCCTGAGTAGGACCACTCCTTGCGGCTGAGCCAAACCGCGATTATGACCGGAGCATGCCCGGTCTGCGCACGATCGTTCTGCTCGCGATCTCGAACATTTTCATGACGTTCGCCTGGTACGCCCACCTCCGGGATTTGAAGGACAAGCCGTGGTGGATCGCCGCCTTCCTTTCCTGGGGGATCGCCTTGTTCGAATACCTCGTCCAAGTCCCGGCGAACCGGATCGGCCACACCACGTTCTCCCTCGGCCAGCTCAAGATCCTGCAGGAGGTCATCACGCTTACGGTCTTCGTCCCTTTCGCCGTGCTCTACATGAAAGAAAAGCTGACGTGGAACTTCGCCGCGGCGGGCGTCTGCCTGGCGGGCGCGGTGTTTTTCATTTTCCGGAAATGACCGCCATCTCGATTGGCGCTTGGCATCCTGAGCGGAGGGTTTTCTCCTCCCCCCATGACTCCCGCCGCCCTCGGATACGCGATGCCCGCCGAATGGACCCGCCAGCAGGCCGTGTGGCTATCCTGGCCGGTCGACGATCCGCGTCATTGGGGCGGCTCGAAACGCGATCTCATCTGGGCGAAATTCGCCGAAATCGCCGCCGCGATTTCCCGCCACGAGCCGGTCCGTATCAACGCCCCCGCTGCCGACCACGCCGCGATCCGCGCCGCCTGCAACCGCGCGAAAGCCGTGCCGGAGCATGTGGAACTCTTCGACCATCCGCACAACGATGTCTGGTGCCGCGACCATGGCCCGATTTTCGTGAAACACCGTGAAAGCGGCGAACTCGCCATCACCGACTGGGGCTTCAATGCCTGGGGCGGGAAATTTCCGCCCTTCGACCTCGACGATTCCATCCCCCGGCAGGTGGCGGATTCGCTCGGCCTGCGACGTTTTGAAGGCGGCATGATTCTCGAAGGCGGCGCAATTGAGATCAATGGCCTCGGCCAACTGCTCACGACCGAAGCCGTTTTGCTCAACCCAAACCGCAACCCGCATCTGTCGCTTGAAGAGATGGAGCAAAAGCTGCGTGATACGTTGGGCGTGCGCGACATTCTTTGGCTGAAGCAAGGCATCGAGGGCGACGACACCGACGGCCACATCGACGACCTCGCGCGCTTCACCGACGAATCGACGATCATCGCCTGTCGCGACCGCAATCGCTCGTCTTCGAACTATCCGATCCTTGAAGACAACTTCGCCCGGCTGAAAGCGTTCGCCCGCCCGGACGGTCGTCCGTTCGACGTGGTGGAAATCGGGTTGCCCGAAGCCTGCGAAGTCCCCGGCTGGCGCCTGCCGGTACTGCCCGCGTCGTATGTGAATTTCCTCATCGTCAACGGCGGCGTCCTCGTCCCGACCTTCCGTCAGCGCGCCAATGACGATCGCGCGCTCGGACTCCTGCGTGAGCTTTTCCCCGGTCGCGAAATCACCGGCATCGACTGCCTCGATCTCGTCGAGGAAGGCGGCACGCTTCACTGCATATCTCAGCAACAACCGGCAGAAGGCCTTTGAAACTCGACCGCCGCATCGCCAAACACGATTCGCTCGGCCGTACGCAGGCGCGACGGCTCATCGTGGAGGGGCGGGTAAAAGTGAACGAGCGAATCGTCATTTCTCATGAAACGGAAATTGATCGCTTCGACCGCGTGGAACTCGGCGACGCCCTCGTTCAACCGGGGGCTAGGCGGCTTTACCTCATGTTGCATAAGCCCGTGGGCGTGGTCAGCGCGACGGTCGATCCGCAGCACCTCACCGTGATCGACCTCATCGACGATCCAGACAAAGCCAGCTTGCATCTGGTCGGACGGCTCGATCGCAACACTTCCGGGCTCATGCTCCTGACCAATGACGGCAATTGGTCGAAGCGCTTGATGGCGCCGGACCACCAAGTGCCAAAAGTATACCGCGTGGAAACGGACAGCCCGATCCCTCCGGAAGCGGTGGAAGCCTTTGCTCGCGGTTTTTATTTCCATACCGAAGACATCACCACGCTTCCCGCGGAGTTAGTGATTTTAGGCGAAAAAACCGCCCGCGTCACTCTGCACGAAGGACGCTACCATCAGATCAAGCGCATGTTCCACCGCGTGGGCAATCGCGTCACCGCATTGCACCGGGAAAGCGTCGGAACAATCACGCTGCCGGACGATTTGCCCGCCGGAAAATGGCGGCCATTGACCGGCGAGCAAATCGCCCGGGCATGACGGAGCACTCCCTCGCTTACGGCCGGGAGCTGGATTCGGGTTGGGATTCTTTGACGATGTCGATGTGTTCGCCTGAAGCGTCCACGTGCTTTTCCAAATGGGCGAGAACGCCCTTTTTACGCAAAGCAATCATCACATCCGCGGCGCGTTCATGAATCGCGAGATCATCGCCATTGCCGCGGCAGCAGTCCTCAACCCCGACGCGGGCCAGCACCGGTTCGTCCCCGGTCGGCTGTGGGTTGACTGGAATATTCATAGCAACCCACCTTACCACGCATCCCCTGTCGCGCATCCCGCTTGGCGCATTTCATTGCGCATTTCTTCTCATTCGGCGTGAAACAAACGCTCGATTTCACCACCCGAGCGACACCGGCGGCACGATGATTCTGACGTCGCTACCGCGTTTGAGATTTTTGCTCTCTTCGATCACCGAGACCAAGCCGTTCTCGAAATCGACCATCGTGCTTTCTTTAATTTCACGCGTCACATCGACCAAGCGCCGATAAACCATGCCCGTCCGAGGATCGCGCACAGCGGCATAGTTTTTCACGTCCTTATATTCCAGATACTCCCATCGCCCGTCGCGCCCCAGCCCCGTCTGCCTCACCGCCGTTCGGGTGGGTTCGCCCCGCGACAACCGGACTTCTTCCATGGTCATGCCGATCGCGAGTTGTTTGTCCTCGATGAGCTGCTGCACCTGAAGCTGCCGTTTGTAGAGCCGCTTGAGGTTTTCGACAAAACGCGGATCCCGCGACGTGAACGCCCATGGCGCCACCCAGCCGGCGATCCCGTCGTGCGCTCCTTGCCCGCGCACGCGATAGACTTCGCCGTTCATCGCTTCGAGCCGCACTTTCTGACCGGCGAGCAATACGCCAAGACGATGGCGGCCTTCTTTATCGGCGAAAACCGGCGCGTCCTTGATGACCGACAGTTCGATCGGCTTACGAATGGTTGCATCAAGATAGACCACGCCGGGCTCCCGATCCAACCGCGACCTGCGTTCCTGTTGGGCGAGCCCCGGCCATGTGAGGCAGGCGGACAGCATGAAAACGAGCCACGGTTTCATGGGATATCATAACCGGCAATGCCGCGGGCGAAAGGTCTGCCGCGAAAAAAGAACTGCCATCACCCGCCGCCGCCGGTTCAAATCGCGCCGCACCATGGAATCCGCGACCGGCCCGATCTCCCAAAAGCTTTTTTCCACCGCCAAGGAACTCATCCCCGGCGGCGTGAACTCTCCCGTCCGCGCCTTCCGCAACGTCGGCGGCGAACCGTTTTTCGTTCGTCGCGCGAAAGGCAGCCGGATCGAAGACGTCGATGGCAAAACTTACATCGACTACATCGGTTCGTGGGGGCCAAACATCCTTGGCCACGCCCCGGCGATCGTGACCAATACGATCCACGAGGTCGCCAAAAGCGGGGTTTCCTTCGGCATCCCGAATCCGTTCGAGGTCGAAATGGCCCGCACAATCACCGACTGGGTGCCGTCCGTGCAAAAGGTGCGCATGACCAACTCCGGCACCGAGGCGACGATGTCCGCGATCCGCCTCGCCCGCGGCTTCACGAAGCGCGACTACATCGTGAAGTTCGACGGCTGCTACCACGGCCACAGCGACTCCCTGCTCGTCGCCGCCGGATCCGGTGCGCTGACCCACGGCGAACCGGATTCCGCAGGCGTGCCGAAAAGTTTCGCCGAGAAAACGATCGTCCTGCCCTACAACGACCCGGAAGCGCTCGAAGCGATCTTCGCCGCGCAGGGCGAACAAATCGCCGCCATCATCGTCGAGTCCTACCCCGCCAACGCCGGCTTCGTTTTGCCGAAACCCGGCTATCTCGACCTGCTTTCCTCGATCACCAAAAAGTACGGCGCGCTGCTGATTTTCGACGAAGTCATGACCGGTTTCCGGCTCGGCAAGGCCGGCGTGCAAGGACTGGAAAATCTCACGCCCGACCTCAGTTGCTTCGGCAAAGTGATCGGCGGCGGCTTACCGGTGGGAGCGTTCGGCGGTCGCGCCGATGTGATGGACCTGCTCGCGCCGATCGGTCCGGTCTACCAAGCCGGCACGCTGTCGGGCAATCCGCTCGCGATGGCCGCCGGTCTCGCCCAGCTCAAGGAACTCGCCAAGCCATCCGGTTTCCCGCGTCTGGAGGAACTCGGCGCCCATTTTGAAACCGGCTTGCGCAAGCTCCTTAACGAAAAAGGCATCCCGCACCGCATCAACCGAGTCGGCTCCATGTTCTGCCTATTCTTCACCGATCGTGAAATCGTCAACGTTTCCGACGTGATGAAGCAGGACCTCGAACTGTTTAAGAAGCTCTTCTGGGGTTGCCTCGCCAAGGGCATCTACCTCGCTCCTTCGCCTTACGAAACCGGTTTCCTTTCCCTCGCCCACACCGAAGCGGACCTCGACGATACGCTCGGCGTGTTCGACGAAGTCCTGAGGGCGATTTAATGCACTCCTTTAACTTTCCCACGAAGGCAGCCTCAAGTTCATGTCCTTTCTCCGTCGCCTATTTGGCAAAGATCGCCGACCCCGGCCATCCGCAGAATTCAATTTCAAGCAGCGAGTTGAAGGGTTCAGGCGTTGGTATGAGGAAGTAGCCGATCGGTTTCATCAGACCATCGAGGATCACCGTTGCACCGATTTGTCCGATGAAGTAAGTCAAGCCGTACATCGATTCCTGCCCGGCATGGCTTGGGTTTTCGGACCTGGCGAAAAGCCGGGAGAGCATTCGTTCACGCTTTCGGGAGAAGGCATCGAGTTCAAACAAATGCTCGCGCTGCACTGGCTCAAGCGGGCTCCACGAGTCGAGGGCTGGAAGTTTTACGCGGAGCGGCAACCGGCGAAAGAGCCGGGCAACTTCTCCTTCCGGTTCGATGATCTTGTTTTTAGAACCGTGGAATTCTGGGTCACTCCGGAAATTGATGAAGAACACGAATGCGTGGATCTCACTGTCTGGCATCCGTTGGCCGAACAACTCGACGCGCAACGTTGTCAAACCGCGCTTTTCTTGTTTCTGGATGAAATCTTCGGCGAAATAGGAACCGGTCGTTGGATCGGCACCATGGAATTCAGTCAAAGCAAGTTGGCGGAATCGATGCCGATTCTGGAACTCAAGGAGTTTGTCGATACTACCCGTGCCGACCGTGGCTGGAAGCTGCAACATCCTTGCGATACCTGGACCTGTTATAGGATTCCCACGGAAAAACGGAGGAAGGGACTTCGCTTCGACACAATTTCCGGGGTGACTGTGTGTTGGAAAACGTTGAGAAATTTTTTGGACGACCCCGATTCGTTCACCGACCCCTTCCGAGAACTCCATGCTGAGTGGGTTTATCTCAGCTTTCCTTCGTCCGCGCTTCCGGAAGGCAAGGAAATCGAAGCACGCGAGGCGATAGCGGAACCGATCGACGAAGCGCTTGCGCAAGAGCACAGCGGCATCTTGCTTGGCGGTGCGATTGGTTCGGAGCGCAGCTACATCGATTTTCTCATCTTTGATGGCCAACGCAGTTTGCAATTGATCCGAGAAACAGCGCGGCGGATAGGACTCCCGGCGAAGACCCGGCTGGAATTTCTGGATTCAACCAAGCATCAAGCAGGAGAAGCTCTTTTGTACGATTGAAACTCGGCGGACTCGCCTTCCTGCGAATTCTGCCTAAACTGAGTCACAGCCGATTTTACCTATTTCCCATGACCAAAGCCTGGCAGTTCAAGGAAGCGAAATGCCATTTCAGCGAAGTGGTGGAATGCGCGCTCACGCAAGGCGCACAAAGTATTACTAAGGACGGTAAACCCGCAGTGGTTGTCATTTCCGTCGAGGAATATCGCCAACTGCGGCAACCGAAGCCGTCGTTATTGGAACTTCTGCGCTCCTGCCCGGAAGATCTTTCCCGCGTAGTCAGTAGTCGCTGAAATCCCACGCTTAGTCCCTGGAACGCCTAATCCTCCTCTTTTCCCCATGCCTCCCTTTCCCCGCAAAAGCGCCACGCGCAAGAACTACAAGGACACCCAGTACCTCTGGCACATGCAGCACAAGGACGGCAAAACCCTGCTGCAAATTGAAATGACCGCCGTGGTCAGCGGGCAAACGCTGGTCGCCGATCTACCGCGCATCGTTAACCAGGCCATGATCGAGGCGGCGATCGACTACGGTCGCGCCAATGGCTGGACGCCCGACAAAGCCGCGCCGCCGTATCGCTGCAAATACCTTCGCGGCCAATACACCCGCTTGGACGAGGAAGCTTCGTGATGAAAACTCTGCTGGCCCTTCTTTCGTTCGTCCTGCCGTTAGCCGCACAAGGCAACGGGGCGAAACTGGCGGAAGCTGCCCGAAAGCAGGTGGGCGTCACCCATTTTTACGATCCGGCCTACGTCAGTCTCACCTACCCCGGGGGCGACGTTTCGAGCGACCGGGGCGTTTGCACCGATGTGGTCATCCGTGCGGCGCGCACCGGCTTGGCGCAGGATTTGCAAAAGCTGGTGCACGACGACATGCGGGCAAACTTCGCCGTCTATCCGAAGCAGTGGGGTCTTTCGAAGCCTGACAAGAACATCGACCACCGCCGCGTGCCGAACCTTCAGACGTGGTTCAAACGCAAGGGCTTTTCCCTGCCGCTGAGTCAAAGCCCCGCCGACTATCAGCCGGGCGATTTCGTCACCTGCACCGTGCCGCCACATTTGCCGCACATCATGATCGTGAGCGACCGGAAAACCGCCGACGGCCGTCCCCTGGTCATCCACAACATCGGTGCGGGAGCCCGGGAGGAAGATCGCTTGTTCACCTACCCGCTCACCGGTCATTACCGGTGGAAATGATCACGAAAAAGCCGCTCCCTCTCGCGAAGGAACGGCTTTGAAAGGTTCAGGAGATTTCAGGCAAGTGCCAGCAGCTTGGCCTTTAGCTGATCCTTGGTGACGTTCGCACCGACGATCTGATCCTTGATCTCGCCGTTCTTGAAGAAGAGCAGGAACGGGATGCTGCGAACGCCGTATTTCACCGCCAGTTCGCGGGCTTCATCGACGTTCACCTTGCCCACCTTCGCCTGGCCTTCGAGGTCGGTGGCGAGCTGGTCGATGATCGGGCCGATCATTTTGCACGGGCCGCACCATTCGGCCCAGAAGTCGACGAGCACCGGCTTGTCGGAGTCGATCACTTCGGATTGGAAATTCGCGTCGGTGAATTGGAGTGCCATGCGCGGAACGTGGATGCGGGGGCCTAAAACGTCAAGGGCCGCCCCGCGAATCGCGGAACGGCCCTTGGGAAATAGTCTCGTGAATATCGCTCAGACGGGCAAACCGGCCGCTTGGAAAGTGAGGACGGCCACGATCACTGCGAGGATCAGATTGATGACGGGAATTGCCATAGGAGGTAAAATTCGCGGTTAAGAATCGGAAGAGAACAACTGGCCCCAGCCTTGGTTGGGATTATCCTCGGCATTGACCCAAATGCTCGCGGTGGAGAACTGGAAGAAGAACACGACCAGAGCGGCGACCAAGGTGACGATCGAGAGGATATTGACGATTTTCTCGTTACCTTCCTCTTCGTCTTCGGCGACGACGGTCGGGAAAGTGGCGACCGTGGGCGTGGTGCTAGGAAGCGCGCTCGGCGGCTGAAGCTGAACGGTCGCCTTGGGCAAAGCGATCGTCGGGGTCGCGGACGGAATGCCACCGGGAACGGTCGGCGCACCGGCGGGACGAAGGGGAATGGTTGGCGCGGGAGCCGGAGCTCCACCCATCGTAGGGGCGGGACGAAGCGGAATCGTCGGGGCCGGAGCGGGAGCGCCACCGACTGTCGGCGCACCAGCCGGACGGAGCGGAATGGTCGGCGCAGGCGCGGGCGGACGCGGAGCACCCGGAACCGTAGCGGTCGGCGGCATCGTGGGCGACGGCGGGCGAACCGGTGCGCTGGACACGGACGGAGCGGCAGGCGCGTCGGCGGCCTTCAAGGTCACACGGACGGTTTCCTTCTTCAGCGGGACGCTGGACGTCTGCTTCGACGGTGGGGTTTCGTTCTCGCTCATGCGGGTTTTCGAATTGAGATGGCCACTAAGGCGAACCCGCCGGGGGCTGTCAAACACCCATCGTCCCCAACGGCCGATTTCGCAACCTTTTCGCCGGGGGAACTTGGCACTTGGAACGCCGCCACAGGACGACCAATCTCCGCGCCGTTCGCCATGTCCGCCGAAAAGACCGCCATCACTCCTACTCGCGCTCAGGATTTCCCCGAGTGGTATCAGCAAGTCGTCCGCGCCGCCGATCTCGCGGAAAACTCCGAGACCCGCGGCTGCATGGTCATCAAGCCATGGGGCTATGGCATTTGGGAGCTGATCCAGCAGCAGCTCGACCGACGTTTCAAGGCGACCGGCCACCAGAACGCCTACTTTCCCCTGCTGATCCCGCTTTCCTATCTGGAAAAAGAAGCCGAGCACGCCGAAGGCTTCGCCACCGAATGCGCGATCGTCACCCATCATCGCCTCGAAGCGGTGAAGGACGAAGCCACGGGCAAAACGAAGATGATCCCGACGGGCGAGCTGACCGAGCCCTACGTCATTCGCCCGACTTCCGAAACGATCATCGGCGCGGCCTTTGCCCGCTGGGTGCAGTCGTATCGCGACCTCCCGCTGCTGATTAATCAGTGGGCGAACGTGATGCGCTGGGAAATGCGTCCGCGCCTTTTCCTCCGCACCGCCGAATTCCTCTGGCAGGAAGGCCACACCGCGCACGAGACGAAGGAAGAAGCGATCGAGGAAACTCGGATGATCCATCGCCTCTACGAAGAATTCCTGCGCGACCATCTCGCCATCCCGGTCATCCCAGGCGAGAAGACGGAAAACGAACGCTTCCCCGGCGCGGACATGACGCTGACCGTCGAAGCCATGGTGCAGGACCGCAAAGCGATCCAGGCGGGCACGTCGCACTACCTCGGCCAGAACTTCTCCAAGGCGCAGAACATCGTCTTCGCCGGCCGCGACGGCTCCCAGCAGTTCGCCCACACCACGTCGTGGGGCGTTTCCACCCGCCTCATCGGCACGCTCATCATGGCGCATTCCGATGACGACGGCCTCATCTGCCCGCCTCGCGTCGCTCCGCAGCAAATCGTCATCCTGCCGGTCACCCCGAAGGAAGACAGCCGCCAGGCCGTGCTCGACGCCTGCCAGGCGCTCGCGCGAACGCTTCGCAACCAGACCTTCCACGGCGAACCGCTGCGCGTGCATGTGGATACCCGCGACCTCGGCGGCGGTGTGAAAAAGTGGGAATGGATTAAAAAGGGTGCGCCGATCCGCATTGAAATCGGCCCGCGCGACATCGAAACGCGCAAACTTTGCCTTCAACGCCGCGACCAACCGATCGCGACCAAAGAGTTTCTCGAAAAAGAAGACTTCATCCATCGGGCGGCGGACGTTCTCCAAGAGATCCACGACGCCTTGCTGACCAAATCGAAGACGTTCCGCGACGCCAACATCACGCCGTGCGATTCGATCGACGCCTTCCATGCGCATTGGGCGAAGGAAAACCCGGGTTGGCTCATCACTCCGTGGGCCGGCACGCCCGACGAAGAAGACGCGCTTTCCAAGCAGCACAAAATCACCATCCGCTGCCTGCCGCTCGATAAACAAAACGAGCCGGAAGCCGCCTGCCTTCTCACGGGCAAACCGACTCGCTCCCGCGCGATCTGGGGCCGGAGTTATTGATCGCGTCGCTTTTCCCTGACAGCCCGTCGTCTCTCTGCTAGACGGCGGGCCGCATGGAAACGCTCGATCCTTACGCCGCGCCCGCCTCGCAGATTTCTCCGCCGCCACTTCGCGCGGATGAAATCGCCCGGGCGCTCACCGGGCTTCAATACCCGCTCCAGCTTTCGTTCAAAGTCCTCGCCTTCGCGAGCCAAGCGTCCGTCGTCGATGCCAACGGTCGCACAGTGGTTTACACCAAACAGAAGCTCCTGAAGTTCAAGGAGCACGTCGAAATCTTCACTGACAAAACTCGGACGACGAAACTCGCCGAGATCAAAGCCAACAAGGTGATCGATTGGTCCGCGCGTTACCTCGCCACCGACGCGAATGGCGGCGCGATTGGCTCGGTCGGTCGACGCGGCTGGCGCTCCCTGTGGCGCGCTCACTACGAGTGCTTCAATCCGGGCGACGACACGCCGGACTTCTCCATCCGGGAAGAGAATCCTGGGGCAAAAGTCGCGGACGCTTTGATCGGTGAAATCCCGATCGTCGGCATTCTCACGGCGTTTCTCTTCCACCCGCGTTACTTGGCCAGCCGCACGGACGGTTCGCCCGCAATGCGATTGACGAAAAAGCCCGCGTTTTTCGAGGGGCGCTTCCAAATCGACAAGCTCGGCGATCTGGCTCCGCGCGAGGAAATGAATCTGATCCTCTCGTTCCTGATGCTCGTGCTCCTTGAGCGTCGTCGCGGCTGAGGATCACCTCGCCAGTCCGTAAGCGAGCGATTGTATCTCATTTAACGTCCGCTCGATTTCCCTCGCGTGAAACGCGATGACGGCGGCGTCCTGCGGATACAAGCCTACCGGGTAAACCTCCAGGGTGTCCCGGTAGGCCCGCAAAACGGCGGATTCGCTTTGAATCAATTCTTCCAGCATCGCCTCGGTGGTGGGCGCTTTGAAATTCTCGCGCCACTCCACCCACTTGCGGTGCAAGGCCCCTGCCAAAGATCCGCTCTGTGTGGGCGCCGTCACTCCATGGTGATGAAGCAACGTTTGCAACGCAGTGGCGAAACCCGCCCGCTGGATGGAACGACGAAGCAAATCGGCCTTCAGCCAGGTCAATTCGTCGCGTTCCGAAGCCAGCCGGAAAGTTTCTTCGCTGTCCCGGCACACCCGGATCAGATCGCCGAGCAGACGATGCGTCCGTTGCTCCGTGGAATCAGCGGGCGGATCCGAGGAAGGCTCCGCCAAGATCGATGGCACGGTCATGAAGAAGAATTAGCGTTCGGCGCGATTGGCCGTCCGCTCAATGGAGTTTCCCGCTCGCTCCACATCGTTGCCGAAACCTTTCACGGTTCCGCACGAAGCGAGCATACCAAGAGCCGCGCCCGCAACCGCGGTCCGGCACAGAATGGAATTGAGAGTCGTTTTCATAGGTATTCAAGTTGCCGCCCATTTTAGTGCGCTGCGCTTTCACGCGATTGCTCCGGATGGGAAATCGCGTGCATCAAGGCGAGGTAGTTGACCAAGCCTGGCGTGTGCTCCGGACGGACGGTGTTGGATGTCTTTTTCATGTTGGCTGATGGATGAAAGAATCCCCCCACGGGACCCTTCCCCTGCTTTCGCAATTTTCAGGCCATAGTGGAGTTTCGTGCCACAACCTCTTGAAATCAAGGGATGGATCGCTTTCTCCCGCTCCTGCAAGTAGGTCGGGAGTTTTGCAAAATGCACTTTCACGGGGCAAATCGTTCGGGAGAAAGCGTGCAAACCCCGATTGATCCCACTGGCAAAAATAGGTATGACTTGGAAACTCCGTTGGAATAACCGGGCCTCCAATCCCTCCCAACGGCGACGCCTTGCTATCGGATGAAATCCCGCGCGCTTACCGCCCTGCTCCTGCTGTTCCTGTGGACGTTTGTCCCGGGGATCAACATGGCGTGCGCGGAAGCACCGAAAATGTCCTGCTCGGCCGGAGCCTGCGATTGCTGTGCCGACGAACCGGCTTGTCTTTGCGAAGCGCCCGCGCCGAGCAAGAGCGAACGACCAGTCGCCACGCCCGCCTCCGAATTCAAACTGCCGTTGATCCGGCCCAGCGAACCGCTTTGGAACGCGGTGCCAATCGAGGCACCGGTCGTCCCAATCCTCGCCGCCCGACCGGCTACGGCGACGACCGTAACAGCGGTCGATACGCAGACGCGTTTCTGCACCTTCCTGTTGTGAGCAATCGCCTTCTCCGGGCGAATTGTGCCCGCGCATCTCGTTAGAGACGTCTCGGGCGCTGATTGGATCGTCGAATCCATTCCTCACGACATTTATGAAATTACGTTTTCTCCTCACGGGCGCGCTCTTGTTAGGCGCGCTCCACGCGCGAGCGGAAACTCCGCGCATCCTCACCGATTCCTATCTCGCCGACCTCCGGCAACAGGCGATCCGCCAACATCCGAAAGTCGGCGCCGCCAATGCCCGCGCGCAAGCCGCCGGTGCCGGCATCCGGGCGGTGCGCCTGTGGGACGATCCCCAGCTCGGCCTCGGTCTCACTTTCGCCGACCGCGAGATGCGACGCGACGATGGTGACGTGCGCGTCAGTTTCAGCCAACCGCTGCCCCGTCCCGCGGTGTTTCAGGCGGAACGCGCAAAAGCGGCGGCCGAAGCTTCCGCCAAACGCGCCGAAACCCGCGACGCCGCTTTGATGGCCGGCCGCGAAGCCACCACCACTGCGATCGAACTGGCGCTCGCCGACGAGGTGGTCACCGTTCAATCCGCTCAGCTCGATTGGACCGAAAAAATGGCCGGCAACGCCCGCGACAAAGCACTCGATCCTTCGGGCAGCGCGATCGAAAGTCTGCGACTCGAAGGCGAACTCGCCCGCGATCGACAGATGCTCGAATCCGCCAAGCGCAACCGCACTGGCATCGCCCGTCGGCTCAACGTGATCCTCGGCAAGCCGCTCGACGCGCCTTGGCCCGAACTCCGTTTGCCCGGTCGCGCGGGACCGACACCGGTCGCCGCGGGTGAAGTCGCCCGCATTTCCCGTCGCAATCCAGCTTACCTGGCAAAGGTCCGGGAAATCGATGTCGCCGCAGCCGGAGTTGCAGTCGCCGATGCCGAACGGAAACCCGCGTTCGAAGTCGAAGTGGAGGCGAACTTCTATTCCGGCGGCGATTTCCGCGACACGATGGTCGGCTTCAAAATGAACTTGCCGTGGTTCAACGAACCGGTTTACCGCGCTCGCATCGCCCAAGCCGATCGCCTCGCGGTCGCCGCCGCCAAGGACGCCGAAGCGTTGAAACGCGAACTCGCCGGCAAAGTCGTCGCCACCGTCACTGAAGCGGAAAACGCCGCGCGCGAAGCCCGCGCCTTTGAAGGCGAGGTTTTGCCCGCGATGGAAAAAGCGGCCGAGGCCACCGAAAGCGCGTGGATCGGTTCCAAAGCGATGTTGTCCGAAGTGCTCGAAGCGCGACGCGCTTTGCTCGCGACCCGCCTCGAACAACGCCGCGCCGTCGCCGCCCAACGCGCCGCGCTCGAAGAACTCGAAACCTTGGTTCCCCGCCAACGCTGAACCGCCATGAAACCTTTCCCGATCATTCTCCTCACCCTCGCCATCGCCGTGCCCGCCACCTGGTGGGCGACCCGCCAATTCGCGCCGTCCCACGCCGCACCCGCCGCCGAGGGGAAAAAGGTGCTCTACTACCAAAGCACGATGCATCCGTGGATCAAGTCGGACAAACCCGGCCGCTGCACGATCTGCGGCATGGAACTGACGCCGATCTACGAAGGCGAAGAAGCGATGCAAACCGGCGAACACGTCATTCCGCTCAGTCCGGCCACCCAGCGCGCGCTGAACGTCGAAACCGCGAAGGCAGAAATCGCACCGCTCGACCGCGAACTCCACGTCGCCGGCATGATTGACGATGACGACACGCGCCACCGGATTCTTTCCGCCTACGTCGACGGGCGAATCGACAAACTGCACGTGAACTACGTCGGCGCGGAAGTCACCGCCAGCCAACCGCTCGCCGAGTTCTACAGCCCGATGCTTTTGCAAACCGCCCGCGAATACCGCGCGTTGACGGGCGAGCTGAAACGCGCCGCCGCGATCCGGCTGAAGCAAATGGGCCTCGATGACACGCAAATCGAGGAGCTCGCCTCGCAGCCCGCCGACCAGCTCACCGTCCGCCTGCTCGCACCGATGACCGGCACGGTGGTCGCCCGCAAAGTTTACGAAGGCCAGTATGTGAAGGAGGGCGATCCGCTGTTCGAGATCGCCGATTTCTCGACGATGTGGTTCCTCTTCGATGCCTACGAAAACGACCTGCCATGGCTGAAAACCGGCCAGGAAGTCGAAGTGGCCGCTCCCGCGCTACCGGGCAAAACGTTCACGGGGAAAATCACCTTCCTCAATCCGAACCTCGACGACGCCACCCGCTCGGCCAAGGTGCGCGTCGAGTTGCCGAACCCGTTGGTCGAGGGCAAACGCGAGCTGCTTCACAAGCTCTACGCCGAAGCGCGGGTGAAGCTCGAATCGCCCGCCGTGCTCTCGATTCCGCGCAGCGCGGTGATCGAAGCCGGTCCGCGTGCGATCGTATTCGTCGGCCAAAGCGAAGGCGCGTTCGAACGTCGCGAAATCCAACTCGGCCGCAAAGGCGCGACGCGCGTGGAAGTGCTCGCCGGATTGAACGCAGGCGAAACGGTGGTCACCTCCGGCAATCTGCTGATGGATGGCCAAGCGGAACTCAGCGGCGTGCCCGCCAAACCCGCGCCGATCGCAGGCCCGGCCGAATCCGCCCGCCCGGCGATCGAGGCGTTTTTGAAAACCGCCGACGCGCTTGCTGCGGCATTAGCGAAGGACGACCTCGCCGCGTTCAACCAAGCGGGCGAACACGTCATGCACGTCACCGGCGATCTCGTCGCCGCGCTGCAAGACCGACCCGAACTCGTGGACAAACTCGCCGCGTTGGAAAAAGCGCGGCACTTCCACGGTTCGCCCGATCTCAAAGCCGCGCGGAAGCAATTTCACGCCTTCTCCACCGCCGCTGTGAACTTGCTCGCACCGATGCGGCGATCGCCCGGCACGCCCGAATTCCAAATCTGGCGCTGTCCGATGGTCGACGAAGCCGTGCCCGGCGCGTCGAAAAAAACCGACTGGATCCAGCTCGGCAAACGTCCGATCGCCAACCCGTTCTTCGGCAAGGAAATGCTCGAGTGCGGCGAGGAAATCCAACCCTGACCCACGGCCATGATTTCCCGCATCATCGAATGGTCGCTGAGGAACCGCTTCCTCGTCTTTGCCGCGACCCTGCTGCTCATCGCGCTCGGCATTCGCGCGGTTTACACCACGCCCGTCGACGCCATCCCCGACCTGACGGAAAATCAGGTCATCGTTTATGCCGACTGGATGGGCCGCAGCCCGCAGGAGGTCGAGGATCAGGTGACGTTTCCGCTGACCAGCGGTCTGCAAGGCCTCACCGGGGTGAAAGACGTGCGCGCCACGTCGATGTTCGGTTTCTCGCTGGTCTCCGTCATTTTCGACGACGACACCGACCTTTACTTCGCCCGCACCCGCGTACTCGAACGATTGAACTATTTGCAAGCGCGCATGCCGGAAGGCGTCGCGCCCCAGCTCGGCCCCGATGCCACCGGCCTCGGCTGGGTTTATCAATACTACCTCGACGTCGATCCGGCGAAAGCGCCCGGCGGCGGTTACGATCTCGCCCGCCTGCGATCGATCCAGGATTGGAACATCCGCTACCAGCTCGCCAGCGTGCAGGGCGTGGCGGAAGTCGCCAGCATCGGCGGCTTCGTGAAGCAGTATCAAATCGAGCTGTCTTCCACCAAGATGCGCGCGGCCGGGGTGATGCTCGGCGACGTGATGAACGCGGTGCGCGATGCCAACCTCAACGTCGGCGGCAAAGCGGTGGAGGAAAACGGCGCGGAGTTCGTGCTGCGCGGCATCGGCTTGGTGCAACACCCGGAAGACCTCGAACTGATCGCCCTCAAGTCGCAGGCCGGAACGCCGATTTATCTCAAGGACATCGCGACGGTGCAAATCGGCGGCGATTTCCGGCGCGGCACGCTCGACATCAACGGGCGCGAAGCCGTGGGCGGCACGATCGTCATGCGCACCGGCGAAAACGCGAAGGACGTGATCGCTCGCGTGAAGGACAAGGTCGACGAAATCAACCGCGCCCTACCGCCCGGCATCACGATCAAACCGTTCTACGACCGCAGCACGTTGATCGAACGCACCATCGACACACTCAAACACGCGCTCATTGAGGAAGTCGTGCTCGTGACGTTGGCGCATATCCTTTTCCTCTGGCACTTCCGCAGCATCCTCATCGTCACGCTGCCGCTGCCGGTTTCGATCCTCATTTCCTTCCTGCTGATGAAGGAAGCGGGCATCACCAGCAACATCATGTCCCTCACCGGCATCGCCATCGCCATCGGCGTGTTGGTCGACGCCGCCATCGTGGTGACGGAAAACGTGATCCGGCATTGCGAGCTGGCGGAGGACAAAAAAGGCGGACGGTTAACCCCGCAGGAAACCTGGCACGTCACGCTGGAAGCCTGCCAACAAGTCGGCCGGCCGATCTTTTTCGCGATGGCGATCATCATCCTCGCCTTCGTCCCGGTGTTCGCCCTCGCCGGACAAGAGGGCAAACTGTTCCACCCGCTCGCTTGGACGAAAACCTTCGCGATGATCGGCTCGACCCTGCTCGCCGTGACGCTCGTGCCGGTGTTGTGCAGCCTGCTCGTGCGCGGACCGTTCCACCGGGAGGAACACAACGTGGTGATGCGGTTCCTGCTGAAGCTCTACGATCCGACGCTGCGTTGGGCGTTGGAACATCGCAAAACGGTGATCGGCCTCGCCGCCCTGCTGCTTGCCTCCGCCCTGCTCACCGCCTTCGGCCTGCCGCAACCGGCGTTGCAGACTCTTCGCGAGCGCGGCTGGTATCGCACCGCCGATCTTGTGCAGGGCTTCGGTCGCGAATTCATGCCACCGCTCAACGAAGGCGGCCTGCTCCACATGCCGGTGCTCCTGCCGCAAACCGGTCTCACGGAAATCCAACGCGTGATGGCGTGGCAAGATCGCGTGATCGCCGAAACGCCGGAGATCGAAACGGTCGCAGGCAAACTCGGCCGTTTTGAAACGCCCACCGATCCCGCGCCCACCGAAATGCTGGAAACGACGATCACGTTAAAGCCGGAATTCATTCCCGACGGTTGGTTCCGTATGAAGCGCAACCCGGCGTGGCGCGACGGCATGACCGTCGAGAAAATCAAAGCTGAACTCACCGCCAAGATGAAGCAGGTGCCCGGCTACGTGCCCGCCTTCCTTCAACCGATCGAGAACCGCATTCTCATGCTTTACACCGGCATCCGCGCTCAGGTCGGCATCAAGATCTTCGGCGATTCGCTGGCCGACATCCAACGCAAGGCGCTCGAAGTGGAAAAGGTCATCCGCGAAATTCCCGGCGCTTCGGGCGTTTCCGCGTCGCGGGTACAGGGCAAACCCTACGTGAACATCGCCGTCGATCGCCGCGCGATGGCGCGATACGGACTCAGCGCGAAGGACGTGCTCGAAGCCGTCGAACTTGGCATCGGCGGCGCGAACGTCGGTTTCACCATCGAAGGCCGTGAGCGCTACCCGATCCAAATCCGCCTGCAACGGGACGAGCGCGACGACTTGGAAAAATTCGGGCGCATTTTGATCGCCTCGAAGAACGCGCCCATGAACGAGCCGGGTGAAGCGATGGCCGCACCCGCGCAAGTCCCCCTCGCGATGGTCGCCAAGATCACCCGCGAAATCGGCGCGAACGAGATCGCCAGCGAGAACGGCCGCTTGCGATCCTTCGTGCAAGCGAACGTCGAAAGCCGCGACCTGGGAAGCTTCGTCGCGGAGGTCGAGGCGAAGCTCAAGACGATCGACCACGAAGGCATGAGCTGGCAACTCACCGGCGAATACGAAAACCAACGCCGCTTCACCAAGACGATGATCGTCGTTTTCCCCGCCGTGCTGCTGATCATCTTCGTGATGCTGTTCATGGTGTATCACAGCGCGCTCGAAGCCGCTCACGTCATGCTCGCCGTGCCCTTCGCCCTCAGCGGCGGCGTGTTCCTCCAGAAACTCCTCGGCTACCATTTCAACGGCGCGGTGTGGGTCGGCTACATCGCCCTCTTCGGCACCGCCGTGCAAACCGGCGTGGTGATGGTCGTGTATCTGGAGGAAACCGTGAAAAAGCGGATGGATCAGCTCGGCGACGCATTCGGTTACGCCGATCTCAAGCAAGCGGTGATCGACGGTGCCCGCCTGCGGCTCCGCCCGAAAGTCATGACGGTCGCCACCATCGTCGCCAGTTTGCTACCGATCCTCTGGAGCCATCGCCAAGGCTCGGAAGTCATGAAGCCGCTCGCGACGCCCGTCATCGGCGGCATGATTTCCAGCCTGCTGCACATCCTCATCGTCACCCCGGTGATTTTCCTCTGGCTGCGGAGTCGTCAGATGGAGCGGTGAAAAATCTTCGTGGAGAAAATGGAATGCCGGGTCGAAGGTTCAGATCTTGGGGCATTCCGAAACTAAACCGTTCACCATGAAAATGAACCTCAGCCTAATGGGCATTTTGCTTGGACTCACGCTCAGCTCACCCGTGCTGTATGCGGAAACCCACGACAAACCCGCCGCGGAAGCGAAAGCGGACGACAAGCTGAAAGGCTACACCGACGTCTCGGACGCGCTCTACAAGGACAACCTTGAAGACGCGAAAAAGCAGGCGGCGGATGCTGCTAAAGACGTCAAAGACGAAAAAATCGCGAAGCATTATCAAGGCATCGCCGAGAGCAAATCGCTCGACGAAGCGCGCAAGCACTTCAAGGAAGTGAGCGATCTCTTGATTCCCATCGCGAAGAAAGAAGGGAAAATGCACGAGATGCATTGCCCGCACGCCAAAGCGAACTGGCTGCAAAAATCCGCCGATGAGGTGCAGAATCCTTACGAGGGCAAGAAAATGCCCCATTGCGGCAAGGAAGTGAAATAACCCTGCCACGAAACGAGAAAGCCGGAAGCGGACGATCCGCTCCCGGCTTTTTGTTTAAATCTCCTTACCAATCGATCTTCACCCCGGCAAACGCGCCGAAGCCGGGCGCATCCACGGGTGCTCCGAACCGGGAGTATTCCCAATGGGAGTCGAAAACGTTCTCCAGGCGACCGGTCAGACGCACCTGCTTCGTGAGCTGATACTCGCCGTAAACTCGCGCCACGAACGCGTCGTCCACCCGTTGCCCGCCCCATCCTCGCTTGTCGAGGTAGAAGCCGCCCGCGCCGAGCAGCCACTTGTCGGTCGGCCGCCAGTCAATGGACGCACTGCCGCTATGACGTGGCTGGTCTTTAAGGGACATCGTCAGCACCGTCCACGCGAAGCGGTAGCTCCACTCGCCGTCGAGGAAACTGCCGTTCAAAGCGGTTTCGAGACCTTCGGTGTGAGTGGTGCCAGGGACGTTCATCGCGGGAATCAAAAAAGGCGAAATGATCTGGTCTTCAATGGCGTTGGCGAACCAGGTCACACCGGCGTAGTGATGCTTGAGCCATTCCTTTTCTAAACCGATGTCCCAACCGATCGACGACTCGGCATCGAGATTCGGGTTCCCGGGAAAGAAAGGTGAGGTGCTAAACAAATCGAGCAACGTAGGCGTACGGAACGCGCGACCGATGCCCCCGCGTAGCGTCGTTTCCACAACCGGCATTTTCCACGCCGCTCCCGTGCGCCAGGTGACTTCATTGCCATAGGAATCGTAGTCTTCCCACCGCACGACGGCATCGGTGGTCACGCGTTCGATGGGCGACCATTCCCAGCCGAGGTAGGTGCCATAGCGCTCATATTCCTCGTCGGTGCCGAAGGTATTGGAATAGTCGTTATTCTCAAAGAACGCGCCCCACAGCAGTTTATGCTGATCGTTCAGCGTGAACACGTGGTCGGTCGACACACTCGCGCGTTGAAGGTCGGTGCCGGTATTACCGAATGACGAGTCACTATCGTAGGCTTCGTTATAGACGCCAGTGTGAAACCGGGCGGACCAAACCTCGTTGAACTTCACGTCCGCATACGCGGTCGCCAGGAGGCCATCGAGATGATCGATCGACCCAAACATGCTTTCTTCGTAACGGGAATCGTTCGCCCGGATCGTCGTCCCTAGAATCACATCAGGATTTGCCTGCCACTCCACGCGCAACGCCGTACGGCCTTGGTTCCAATCGTTGTTCGGCTGATCGTTGGCCGTCGTGTCGTAACCACCGCCGAAGAACCAGGAAACATCGCCGGTTTTGCCATTGGCGGAAGTATAGCCGGTGAACGAATCGAACGAGCCGCCTTCGAGGCGCACGCTACCGTTTGGCTCGCCCGCACCTCGTGCGGTTTCCAACCACACCACGCCACCCACCGCTTCGCCGCCATGGACCGCGGCCTGCGGACCTCGCAGCACTTCGATGCGGCTCAGGTCGTCGATGCGTGCCGTGCCGAGGAAGTTGCCGAGCTGCGAGGTGGAATCGCTCAGACGCATGCCGTCGACGACCACTTGAGAATACGCCGTCGTCGTGCCACGGATGAACAAGCCGCCGATCGCGCCCTGTTGGCCGCCGGTCGAGGTCGAGATCACGCCGGGCACGTCGTTGAGCGCGGTGGTCAGATCGTAAATGCCGCGTTCCTTCAGCTCCTCGGGATCCAGCACGGTGACCGCGGCAGTGGTTTTCCCGGCTTCGGTCGGGAAACGCAGCGCGGAGACGATCATGTCGTCGAGCGATTGCTCGTTCTCGGCCATCGCGGACGACGAAAGCAGCACACCCGCGGTGCAAAGGCGCGGGAACGTCAGAAGCGCCCGGCGGAACGCGGGCGCGCAATATGGTTTGGTCATTTCAGGGGGTGTCCGTGGACTTGATCTCCGCAAGTCCGGTGCGAACCACATCTTCAGGCTGGTGATCTGGCTCGGAAGAGCGGGCGAAAACCCGCGCCTCCATACAGTGGCGGTACCGCTCCGGAGTTGCACCGGATTCCCCATCGATTTCCTGCCCGTGCCACGGGCTTCCCGACGACGGCCCCGGCTCTCCCGGGGCGGGCGGACCATTCCTAACCCGACCGCCGGGGACAACCGAAATCGACACCTTTTTCCGAAACCACGAAAAGCCCCCAAACACACAAAAGGTTCCTGATTTCGTGCCCTTTGGTGACTTTCGTGGTTTTCTACCTCCGCCATGCTTCGCCGCTCGTTCCTCGCTTTCGCCCTGTTGTTAACCGCTTGTCAGAAGCAGGAAACCTCGCACTCAACCCAAGGCGAACCGCTGCGCGTCGGTATGGAGCTCACCTACCCGCCGTTCGAAATGCAGGACGATTCCGGCAAGCCCGACGGTGCGGGCGTGAAGCTCGCCGAAGCGCTCGCCGCGGATCTTGGCCGGCCGCTGAAGATCGTGCCGATGGAATTCTCCGGCCTAATTCCCGCACTGAAGATGGACAGCGTGGACCTCGTGCTTTCCTCGATGACCGCCACCGACGAACGCCGGCAGTCGATCGATTTCTCCGAACCTTATGCCCACACCGGGCTCGCGTTATTGGTCGGAACGAACTCCGACATTCGCTCGATCGACGATCTCAAATCGCCCGGCCGCAAGGTCGCAGTGAAATCCGCCACCACGGGCGAATCGTGGGCCGCCGAGCATTTGCCCGACGCAAAACGGGCCGCCTTCACCGAGGAAGCCGCTTGCGTGCAAGAAGTCGCCCAAGGCCGGGCTGACGCCTTTCTCTACGACCAACTCAGTATTTTCCGTTATCAGAAAGCGAATCCGAAAACCACGCGTGCATTGCTCACGCCTTTCGTCGAGGAGTCGTGGGCGATTGGCATTCGCAAAGGCGATGCTGAGCTAAAAACCCGCGTGGACGATTTCCTCGTGCGCTTTCGCAAAGAAGGCGGCTTCGAAAAACTCGGCGAACGTTACTTGGCCGACGAGAAGAAGTTTCTCGAAGAACAAGGCATTCCGTTCATCCTGAGATAGGGGCTCTTTTTTAACAGAATTCACAAAATGAACAGAATTGGAGGAATGGGCAAAATTCCGTCCACCTTCTGTTCATTTTGGAAATTCTGTTAATTCTGTCCAAACCGTCCGCATGGCCAAATCGCAACGTCTCTGGAATCCGATCGCTGGTGCGCTCCTGCTCGCCGCGTTCGGAGCGTTGTGCGTGCTGATTTTTTCGCAACTCAGCGGCCATTGGGAATGGTCGAAGCCCTGGGCGTATCGCGAACTTCTGTTTAAAGGCTGGTGGACGACGATCCTGCTTTCGCTCGGCGCGTTTCTCGGCAGCGCCTTGGTCGGTTTGTTGCTCTTACTCGGTCAACGCAGCGGCTTGCCTGCGTTGAAATGGAGCTGCCGGTTGTTTCTCGAATTCGTCCGAGACACGCCACTGCTCGTGCAGTTGCTGGTCGGCTACTTCGTGATCTTCGCGCCTCTCCTTTCACGCACGCTCGGCGGCTGGGGCTGGGACGACAAATTGATCATCGGCATCCTGCTGCTGTCATTGTTCGAAGGCGCGTATCTCGGGGAAATTTTGCGCGGCGGCATCGATAGCATCCCGCGCGCGCAGTGGGACTCCGCACGTGCGGTTGGTTTCAATCGCCGGCAGGTTTACCGCCACGTGATTTTCCCGCAGGCGATCCGTCGCGTGCTGCCCGCCATCGCCGGGCAATTCGTTTCGCTGATCAAGGACTCCTCGCTACTCAGCGTGATCGGCGTGCAGGAATTCGCCTATCAGGCGAAAGTTTACACCGCCAAAACCTACGGCGGCCTCGAAGCCTACGTGCCGCTCGCCCTTGGCTATCTTCTGCTCACCGCGCCGGTCGCCTTCCTCTCGCATCGCCTCGAACGACGCTTTCGTCATGAAACTTGAAGTCACCGGCCTGACCAAACGCTACGGCGATCATGCCGCACTCAACGGACTCGACCTGACTGTCGACGACGCCCGCGTGCTCGCGTTGATCGGTCCATCGGGAGGCGGCAAGAGCACATTCCTGCGCATCCTCGGCGGCTTGGAAATCGCGGATGATGGGCACGTCAGTCTTCACGGCGAAACGTTGCCCTCCACCGCTTCCGGGCTGCTTATGCATCGTCGGCGCAACGGTTTCCTCTTCCAGCAATTCAATCTGTTTCCCCACCTCGACGCACTGCGCAACCTGACGCTGCCGCTTGAAACCGTGCATAGCCTTTCGCCCGTGGAGGCGAAACGTACCGCCGAAGCCGCGCTCGATCGATTCGGCCTGCTCACCCACGCCCGCAAATTGCCCGCACAACTTTCCGGCGGCCAGCAACAGCGCGTCGGCATCGCTCGAGCCGTTGCCGCGAAGCCTCGCGTGTTGTTCCTCGACGAGCCGACCTCTGCGCTTGACCCCGAAATGACGGCCGAAGTGTTGGAACTGATTCAAGAACTCGCGGCCGAAGGCCAAACGATCGTGCTCAGCACGCACGAGATGGGTTTCGCCCGCGCCGTCGCCGATCAGGTCGCCTTCCTCGCCGCCGGACGAATCGAAGAAAGCGGCACGCCAGCAGAATTGTTCGAGAATCCAAAATCCCCGCTCTGTCTGCGTTTTCTCTCGCGAATTTTGAAGTGGAATTGAGCAACCGCGAATCAGCTCATGCAAAAAATCACCACCGTCGACACCGCCTTCCAACGCGTTGAAGTTTGGAAGTCCGATCGCCAGGTCGAATTCCGCGTCGCGGGGGCGATCCATGCGTGGTGGCATCAGGACAAATTTCTCACCGGCCTCGCGTGGGACAATATCGCCGCGGCCGCCTTGCTTCATCCAAACGGCCCGCCGAAATCCGTACTGATGCTCGGCCTCGCGGGTGGCACGTCGTTTCGCGCCCTCCGACACCTTTTGCCCGAAGTGGAATTGACCGCCGTCGATATCGATCCGGGCATTGTCGCGCTCGCCCGCGAACACATGGCACTCGGCGACATGGAGGTGAGCATTCACCTCACCGACGCCTTGCAGTGGCTCGAACGAAATACCCAACACTTCGACGTAGTGATCGACGACGTTTACCTCGCGGGCAAAACCGACGTCTTCCGGCCACAACATTGGGATGCGCATTACCTCGATCTCTTGAAACGCGCGGTCGCTCCCGGTGGTTTACTCGCCGCCAATCTCGTCACCGGTGCCGGTCACCGCGCGGTGCAATCGCATGCGCGGCGCGTGTTGAAAGAAACGTTTCCCGTCGTGCGCAGCATCACCACTCCGGCGAGCTTGAATGAAACACTGGTCGCGGGCGAATGCGTGCTTGCGGGCTCCGCATTGAAGGATTGGTCCGCCCACTGGTCGCAAGCGAGCGATCGCAAATTCTGGGAAAAACTTCGGGTGAGGAAATTATGATGGAGTTGAGCCTTTAGGCGAGGAAGGTCTTCCCGGGCGGAGCCAAAAGCGCGAACGAGCGAAAAGGGCCGTTTCCGCAAAGGCTCCGCCCGGTCTTCTCCGCTAAAGCTCCGAAGACTCCTTCCTCGCCTGAAGGCTCAACTCCATGACTCCGTGGTTCATCTCCGCTTCCAAACGCCGCCGCTACCTCATCGGCGTCTCCGGTGGCGCGGACTCGATCGCGCTGCTGCATTTGCTGGTGGAGCATGGTTTTCGAAATCTCGTCGTCTGCCATCTCGATCATCAGTTGCGCGGCAAGGCGTCGACGGGCGATGCACGTTTCGTGGAAAAGATCGCGAAGCAACTCGGCCTGCCGTTTGAACTCGGGCGAATGGACGTCGAAGCGCTTGCGCGGGCAAACGGTTGCTCGCTCGAAACGGCGGGCCGTGAAGCGCGACATGCCTTCTTTGCCGACTGCGCGAAAAAGCATCGTTGCCCACGGGTGTTGCTCGCTCATCACGCCGACGACCGCGCGGAAACGGCGTTGTGGAATCTGCTGCGCGGATCGCACGGCGTGAAATCGATTCGCCCCGTGCAAACGATCCGGGTGAACGATCGCGCGCTCGAAGTGATCCGGCCCTTGCTGGACGTGAGGCGAAAGGATCTGCGCGCGTATCTCACCGAGCTGGGCATCACCTGGCGCGAGGACGCGACGAATGCGGAAGGCATCGCGATTCGCAATCGCCTGCGAATTGAAGCGCTGCCGTTGTTGGAAGACATCGCCGGTCGCGATGTCGTGTCCTCGTTGTTGCGAGCAACCGATGCCTCGCGCGATCAGGAAGCGATCACCGCTTGGGCTCTTGAGCAGGCGAACGTAATCGATCCACAAGGGCGGCTGCATTTGCCCGCGTTGCGCGGGTTGCCCGAAGCGATGCAACGCGCGGCGATTCATCGTTATTTGAGCGACCACGAGGTGGTGAATCTCGATCGCGAATTGCTCGACCGGGCGCTCGCTTTGCTCGATCCGGTGAACCCCTCCGTGCTTAATCTCCCCGGCGGGCGTTATCTCCGCCGGCGCGCGGGGCGACTCTTTGTCGGATGAGCCCCGGAGTGCTGAAGCTTGCTTCAGCACTCCGGGGCTTACCCACACTTCGGACAAACGCCGAAGAACTCGAGTTCGTGATAGAGGTTCTTGAAGCCGGTTTTGCGACGGATCTCTTCTTCCAGCTCATGCACCGGGCATGGCGCTTGCACCGGCGCGATGCTGCCGCATTCGGTACAGATTAGGTAATCCTGATGTCGCCCAGGGACGAGCAGCGTGAAATATGCCGCGCGTTCGTGCAGACCGAGCCGACGGACCAGCCCCTTGTCCGCCAAGCGTTGAAGCAAACGAAACACCGTCGCTTTGTCGCATTGGCTCACCAGGCGATCCGATCCGGCCAACTCGGCCAAGGTCATCGGGCGGTCGCTTTCCAGCAACGTCGCGATCAATTCCTCCAACGCCTTCGTCCGGCGCAAGCCGAGATCGCGGCAACGGGCGATCATGTCCGGCACGGTGACGGGCGAAACGTGGGAGTGGGAATGGGAATGCGAGTGAGCCATGATGACAGAGCGTTTCAGAACAGACTGCCCTGCGGTTCTTCCGGGCGAGGCGGTGGCGGCGGCGCACCGATTTTCGTGTAGGCGGCGGGCAAGGCGAGGCGACCGCGAGGCGTGCGCTGGAGGAAACCTTGCATGATGAGAAAGGGCTCGTGAACTTCTTCGATTGTGGCCGCATCTTCACCAACCGCAACCGCCAGCGAGTTGAGGCCGACGGGACCGCCGCCGAATTTGTAGATCATCGCCTCAAGCAGACGCTTGTCCATTTCGTCGAGTCCGTCGGCATCGATCTCGATCATTGCCAAGGCCGCGTCGGCCGTGTCGCCACTGATCACGCCATTGCCTTTCACTTGGGCGAAATCGCGCACCCAACGCAGCAACGCATTCGCCACACGGGGCGTGCCGCGGGCGCGACTGCCGATTTCCCGGGCGCCTTCGCGTTCGATCGGAATATCGAGTAGCCCAGCCGAGCGCTCGATGATCGCGGCGAGGTCGTCGAGCGAGTAATAATCGAGCCGGTTCACCAGGCCGAATCGCGAACGCAGCGGCGCGGTGAGCATGCCGGAGCGGGTGGTCGCGCCGACGAGCGTGAACTTCGGCAAATTGAGTTGGATCGAGCGGGCGGACGGGCCGGAATCGATGATGATGTCGAGCCGGTAGTCCTCCATGGCCGGATAGAGGTATTCCTCGATCGCCGGGTGCAGACGGTGGATTTCGTCGATGAACAAGACGTCGCCCTTCTGCAAATTCGTCAGCACGCCGGCCAAGTCCCCCGCTTTCTCGATCTGCGGACCGGACGTCGTGTGAAGCTGCGTGCCGGCGGCGCGGGCGATCAGATTGGCGAGCGTCGTTTTGCCCAAACCGGGCGGGCCGGACAGTAGGACGTGGTCGAGCACATCGCCGCGTTGTTTCGCGGCCTCGATCATAAGCAATAGGCGTTCCTTGACCTTTTCCTGGCCGATGAATTCGGAGAACGCCGGAGGCCGCAGGGAGACGTCGAACGAGTTCGGCGGGGTGGCGGTGGTCTTCTGATAAAAATTTTCGGCCATCGGTCGCGCGCGATTTGGCATGAAGACCGGCCGGAATGCACCCCAATTCCCGCTTCAATGCAGCCAGCGCCAGAGCGCGGGGGCGAGGCTGGCCACACAGACGCCCAACGCAATCGCGGTAAGCGCGACCGGCAATGCCGAGTGCCACTTCAAGGTTGCCGGTTCTCTTTTTCCAAAAGCCTGAGCCCCATAACGCACTGCGCCTGCCAAACAGATCGCGGCACCGAGCAGGAAAAACGGCACCCGCAACGCCCATGCGGCCAGCCCGAACCAAAAGGCACCGAACGCCATCAGGGCGAAATGGAGGCTCAGCCAGAAGCGGGCGTGGAACATGGGATGAACCCAACAGATGCCACGCGTCCGCGCACGTGGATTCGCCCGCCGGAATTTTTTGAAAAGAAACGGCTTTACAGTGCTGGGTGGCTGCGTAGTCTCCGCGCCCCGGCCCAAACCGGACCCAACCTTTTCCCGTCATGAAAGTCCTCTCCTCGCTCGCCTCGATGAAGCGCCGCCACGCCGACTGCCAAGTCGTCCGCCGCAAGGGCACGCTCTACGTGATCTGCAAGACGAACCCGAAGTTCAAGGCTCGCCAAGGCGCGACCAAGGGCACCCGCCTCTCGAAGAAGGGCGTGAAATAATTTCCGGCGGCTCAAGCCGCTAACGACTTACGGAAAAGCCGACCCGTTGGGGCCGGCTTTTTGCGTTTGGAAGACGCCGCTCAGAGTTCGTGATTCGGCGGTTCTTCCGGGTGTCTACTCTCGTAGATCATGCGCTGGTGGCGTTGCACCTCCGCGGCCTTTTTCTGCTTTTGCAGCTCATGCTGGGCCTGGAGCTTCTGCTTCGCCTTTGGATTTTTGTCACCCATGGTCGTAGTCGGTTGAAGGTTTCCCCACCTCGGATCAATGGCCGGCAACGGCGGGCGAATCGCCGGTCAGAACAGGGATGTTCCGTCGTACCCTCGCCCGGTTCAGGCATTCCGCCAGTGAAAAAACCGCCTCCGGCTATTCCCACTGGTGGCGGCGGGCACCCGCCCAAGCGGCGATCAGGCCCACTGCAATGTGAGCACCCAAGGTGTAAAAACACGCCTGCTGCGAGGACAGCGTGGTGTTGATGACCGATTTCACCGCCGCGTGCACTTCGGTTTGGAGGGCTTCCACACTCCCCGACCATCCCCAATAGGCGGAAATGAACGGACGGGTGAAGGCTTCGATGTTTTCCGGCAAAGCAAGCACCGCTCCGGACAAAGGCAGCTGGAAGCCGACGAGGTAGATCGATAGCAACGACGCTTGCTCCGCCGTGCGCATGAGCGACGAAATCGCGAGGCAAATCGCCGTCATCGACGCGTTCACCAGCAGCAAAAACGCAGCATGTTCCTCGAAATGCCCTCGGAACGGCCCGAAGAAGTTCACGAAAAACGCCATCCACAGCGATTGGACGATCACCAAACACGCGAGGAAAGCGATCTTACTGCCGAGGTAGGCGGTGGGGCGGAGGCCACCGAACTTTTCCTTTTCGTAAATCAACCGTTCGCCCGCGATTTCCCGCGCCGAGTTGTTCGAGCCCATCAGGCCGAGCAGCACGACTTGGAACAGAATGATGCCAGAAATCGCCGAGCCGACTTTGACCTGATCCTGCCGGATCGATTGCTGCTCTTGGACTTCAACGATGAAGTCACCCTGTTTTTGATCGGAGAATTTCCGGATCGGCTCCTTCGCCTTGTCGCTGAACAACGTCACCAGCAGCGGGAAGCACAGCAGGATCGCGAGCTGGAGCAGCACTTGTCCGCGATCGCGGAAAAAGATCCGCCAGCGACGGGAAAGCAGCGTGGCGAACTGGCTGAAAAAACCCGGCATCGGCGCAGGTTTGCTATCGGTCGCAGGCGAATCCCCCTCGGCCACGGCGGGCAATTGCAGACTGCCTTCCGCGACCTGCCGGTCACGATTGCGAACGAGCATCGCATCGTAGGCGACGCTGTGTTTTTGCCATGACGCCTGCCAGCGCTCGGACGGCTGCGTCGCGAGACGCGGGTAAACTTCCTCCGTGTCCTTGACCGAGAAATAGTGCGTCAATTGATCGGGCGGACCGTGGAACGCGACCCGGCCTTCGTGCAGCACGAGGATGGAATCGTAGAGTTCGAGGTGCGCCAACGAATGGGTCACCGAGAGCACAATTCGCCCGTCTTTGCGGGAAAGATCGTGCAGCATCCGGACGATTTCCCGCTCCGACCGCGGGTCGAGGCCACTGGTCACTTCGTCGCAGAGCAAAAGCTTCGGATCGGAAACCAGCTCCATTGCTAGCCCGAGGCGACGTTTTTGCCCGCCGGAAAGCACCTTCACCGGCCGGTCGGCGATCGACGTCAGCCCGGTTTCCTCCAGCACGCGATCGATCCGGCCATCCAACTCGGCGTTGTTCTTGCAACGCACCCGCAAACGCGTGGCGGCTTCGACCGATTCATCGACCGTGAGCGGATCGTAGGCGATGGAAAACTGTGGCACGTAGCCCAGCTCCGATGGCTCGAAATCATCGCCCGCCGATAGATCCCGGCCATTCCAGATCAAATGCCCGCCCGACTCCGGATTCAGCCCGGCGATCGTTTTGAGTAACGTCGTTTTCCCGCAACCGGAAGGCCCGACGATGGCCATGAAGTGCCCGGTGGGAATGCGGATCGAAACGTGATCGACGAGGTTCACGTCCTCGCCGTCTTTCCGGATGGTGAAACAAACGTCCTTGAGCTCGAGCACGGGAAATTCGGGTTGAAAAAGAACTAATGCGCGAGACGGCAATTTCTTACTCTTTTCGAAAAGAAAACCTCGTCGGCCGCAGGCAAACTCAGTCGTCGAGCGGCACGATTTTCAATTTCCCCGCCGGGCGCTGCAGCGAACCCGAAAGCGTTTGAGCCTGATCTTGTGCGGGTTGCGGAGCGGGCGATTGATCGAGCGCGCTGCGCAAAGCCCCTTCCACCAACTGCCCGCAGTGGATTTTCATCGGCGGCAACGGCCCTAGATCTCCCGTGAGCTCCGAGGCGGAAAGCTCGCGCGCTTCCTCGGCAGTTTTGCCCTTTAGCAGCTCGGTCGCCATCGACGCCACGGCGATCGCTGTCTGGCAGCCGAAGGCCTGAAACGAGGCGCGGTCGATCACCTTCTTGCCGTCTTGTTCTTTGAACTTCAGCCACATCCGCAACATGTCGCCGCAATCCGGCGAACCGACGGTGCCCACGGCATCGGCGTCGGGCAGCTCGCCTTGGTTTTTCGGATTCGCCAGCGCGTCGCGCACCTTGGCTTCAAAGTCGTCCATGACCGGAACATCCGTGAACCGGGCGATGGGCGCGAATCTTTTTCAGCCGCAAAAAAGCACAAAATTCCGCAAAATCACAGAGCCCCTCTTCCAACCTCTTCTCTTTGCGTCCTTTTTGTTCCTCTTTGCGGCTAAATCCTCTTGGCACCTTGGTCAGAGCGGATTCCCCTGCTTGTCCATGGCCGACGCCTCCCGCCGCCTCGAAGTCCGCGAAAGCGGCAAATCCACCGCGCTCGGCAAACTCGCGGGCTGGATCATGCGGCTGTGGTGCGCAACGTTGCGTTACGAAATCGTGGACTGCGCCGGCGTCACCGACCGAGCGAAGTTTCCCGGCCCGGTGATCTTTTGCCTCTGGCACAATCGGATCTTCTACGCACCCGACGGTTGGCGACGTCACGTCCGACCATTTCGCCCGCGCTTGGTCGTGCTCACCAGCGCCAGCCACGATGGTGCGACGCTTGCCCGCGCGATGGCCGTGCTCGGCATGGGCGCGGTGCGTGGTTCATCGTCGCGTCGCGCCGTGGCCGCTTTGGTCGGCATGAAGAAAGCGCTGCGCGAGGGCCAGGACATCTGCATCACCCCCGACGGTCCCCGCGGACCGCTTTATGTCCTGCAAGCCGGCCCGGTGAAACTCGCTGAATCTTCGGGTGCACCGATCATTCCCGTGCACGCGTTCGCTCCCTCGGCCTGGCGGTTGAAAAGCTGGGACCGCTTCGAAATTCCCAAGCCCTTCAGCCGGGTTCGGGTCATTTTCGATCACGCGCTTGTCGTGCCGCCCGGTCTTGAAGACGATGCCTTCGAAGCCGAACGCGCGCGACTCGAAGCGATCCTGCGCGATGGCACCGAATCTTCCTTTCACTCCGATCCCCAACCATGAGCGATTTCCACGTCATTGATGGCAAAGCCGTTGCCGAGTCCGTCCTCGAAGAAGTCGGCCGCGAAACCGCAGAACTAAAAGCCAAGGGCGTTACTCCCGGCCTCGCCGTGGTGCTCGTCGGTGATGATCCGGCGTCGGCGGTTTACGTCGGCTCGAAGGTCCGCACCTGCGCCAAACTCGGTCTGCACTCGAAGAAGATCGTGCTGCCCGCTGAAACCACGCAGGAGGAATTGCTCGCCGTCGTCCGCGAGTTGAACGCCGATCACACGATCCACGGCATCCTCGTGCAATCGCCGCCGCCGAAGCACATCAACGAAGAGGAAATCGTCCGCGCCATTGATCCGCGCAAAGACGTCGATGGCTTTCATCCGGAAAACGTTGCCAAACTCGCGCTCGAAGACCCGACCGGTTTCGTGCCCTGCACGCCCGCCGGTTGCATGCGTTTGCTCGCCGCCGCGAAAGTACAGACCGCCGGTGCGGAAGCGGTGGTGATCGGTCGTTCGATGATCGTCGGCAAACCGATGGCCCTCTTGCTCATGGCGAAGGGCTCCGACGCCACCGTCACCATCGCTCACTCGCGCAGCAAGGATTTGCCCGCGATTTGCCGTCGCGCCGACATCGTCATCGCCGCCGTCGGTCGCCCGGAAATGGTGAAGGCCGATTGGATCAAACCGGGGGCCGTGGTCATCGACGTCGGCATCAACCGGGTGGAAGACGCCTCGGCCAAGAACGGCTACCGCCTCGTCGGCGATGTCGCCTACGACGAAGTCGCACCGAAGTGCGCCGCCATCACCCCGGTGCCCGGCGGCGTCGGCCCGATGACGATCGCGCTGCTGATGAAGAATACGCTGCAAGCCGCGCGGCAGATTCACGAGCTTTGATCTTGAGAACCACGAAAGGCACGAAACTTCACGAAAGGTTCTGGTTTCGTGCCCTTTCGTGTGTTTCGTGGTTTGATCTTAGCTGCCCATGCAACGCCTCGCAGTCCTGAACGTCGTCGGGCTTTCGCGCTCGTTGCTGCCGCACGCGCCGTTCATCCGGACGTTCGCGGAGAAACATGGCTTGCAAACGTTTCGCCCGGCGTTTCCGGCGGTGACTTGCACAGCGCAGTCGTCGATGCTGACCGGCTTGCCGGTCGCGGAACACGGCATCGCGGCGAACGGGTGGTATGACCGCGAGTCGGCCGAGGTGCGTTTCTGGAAACAGAGCAACCACCTCGTGCGCGGCGAAAAGGTGTGGGAGCGCCTGCGTCGCGAAATCCCCGGCTTCACCTGCGCGAAGTTGTTCTGGTGGTACAACATGCATTCCAGCGCGGACTACACGATGACCCCGCGCCCGCTCTACCCGGCCGACGGGCGAAAGGTGTTCGACATCCACACGCAGCCGATGGGCTTGCGCGAGGAAGTGAAGGCGGAACTCGGCGATTTCCCGTTTCCCGCGTTCTGGGGCCCGGCCGCGGGCATCGCGTCATCCGAATGGATCGCGAACGCCGCGAAGTGGACCGAGCGGAAATTCAGCCCGACGCTAAGCCTCGTTTACCTGCCTCACCTCGACTACTCGCTGCAAAAGGTCGGCCCAGATGATCTGTCGATTCCGGACGAAGTTGCCGACATCGATGGCGTGGTCGCCGATCTGGTGCGCGAATACGAATCGCGCGGCGTGCGGGTGGTGATCGTTTCCGAATACGGCATCTCCCCCGTTTCAAAGCCGGTGCATCTGAACCGCCTGTTCCGGCAAAAGGGCTGGCTCTCGATCAAAGACGAACTCGGACGCGAAACGCTCGACGCTGGCGGCTCGAAGGTGTTCGCCGTCGCCGATCATCAGGTCGCGCACGTCTATGTGCAGGACCGTCGCTTGCTCGGCGAAGTGCGGAGTCTGTTGGAGAAATTGGACGGCGTGGAGGAAGTGCGTGACGGCAGCGTTTGCGGCGACCGCGCGGGCGATCTGATCGCCGTGGCGGAACCCGACGCGTGGTTCACCTATTATTACTGGAACGACGACGCCAAAGCGCCCGACTTCGCCCGCACGATCGATATCCACCGCAAGCCCGGCTACGACCCGGCGGAGTTGTTCGTCGATCCGGCAATCACTTGCCCGAAGCTCAAGATCGCGAAGTTTCTGCTGAAGAAGAAACTCGGCTTCCGGGGTTTACTGGATGTCATCCCGCTCGACGCCACGCTGGTGAAAGGCTCGCACGGCCGGGACGATGTGCCGGAAGACGAACAACCGGTATGGATCGGCTCGGATTTCCCCGTGAACTCGGCGGAGGATGTGTTCGAGGCGATCGTGGCGGAGTTCGGTGCCTAATTGGACCGATCACAGCGCCTCGCTCCTGCGCTTCCGCTTCTCGAACAACACCGTCTCGCAATAGCCCGCCGCTTTCGCGAGTTCGATCGCCTGCGGGAAATCCCGGGAGACTTCCGATGGATGGTGTGCGTCGGAGGAAATCACCAGCGGCACACCCGCCGAGCACGCGAGTTCGAGGAAACGCGGAGCCGGGTAAGCTTCGGCGCACGGTTTGTGCCAACCAGCGGTGTTGATCTCGATCGCGCAGCCGGATGCCGCGATGGCGTCGATGGCCGGTTCGTAAAACCGGTCGAGATCGCCCGACGGGATGCCGCCGAACTTTTTCACCAGATCCGGGTGGCCGAGAATGTCGAACAAGCCGCTTTCCGCCATCGCGGTGTAGGTTTTCCAGTAATGCGACCAGACGGCGTCGACATCGCATTCCGCCCAGCGACCGAGCCACTTCGGATTGTCGAAATCCCAATCGCCCAGATAGTGGACCGAACCGATCAGGTAATCCCAAGCGTAGCGCCCGGCAAGTTGCTCGATCCAGCCTTCGCAACCGGCGAGCCAGTCGCATTCCAGCCCGGCGCGGATCGGAATCCGTCCGTTCGCCCGGGCTTTGGCGCGCTCAATCCAGGCGAAATAATTGGGCAATTCGCCCTCCAGCATCCGCCAATCGTCGAACGGCTCTGGCAAACACGGCGCGTGGTCGGAGATGCCGTATTCGGTGAGTCCGGCGGCCAGGGCGGCATCGACGTAGGCTTCCGGCTCGCCCTCGGCGTGGCGACAAAGCGGCGTGTGGGTATGATAATCGGCGGGCACCTCTTTCGGGGTTGAAGGACTTTCCGCAGGGATACTAGAGTCCACGCAAGGTGCAACAGCGCCGATTTTCTCATGCCGTCCTCTTCACCCGAAATCCCAGGTCTGAACGTCTTCACCCGGCATTTGGTCGATGCTCTCCGCCGCCATCCGAAGCGTATCGTTTTCACCGAAGGCGAAGACCTGCGGGTGCTGCAAGCCGCCGAACGCTTGGTCGCCGCCGAAGCCGCCGTGCCGGTTTTGCTCGGCGACAAACAGAAAATCCGCGATCTCGCCGCTGCGAACGGCGTGAATTTGACGTTCATCAGCATCATCGAGCCGGCGAAAGCGTCCGACTTCGGGTTGTTCTGCAAGCGCGTGGAAAACATGGCGCGCTACCGCAACATGCAGATCGGCAACTCCGCCGACATTGTCGCCCGGCCGCATTATTTCGGCGCGCTGATGACCCAATACGGCCAAGCGGACGCCTTGGTCGGCGGCAATCAAGCCCTACCGGCGACGCTTTTCCGTGCCCTGCTCAACACGATCAAACCGCTGGCGGACGTGCCGAAAGTCTTCGGCGTGATGGCACTGGTCGGCGAACACCTGAAATTCATGGGCGGCAACGGCGTCCTGTTCATGGCCGATTGCGGCCTGATCCCGCAGCCGACTGTCGACCAGCTCGCCGCCATCGCGGTGGAAACGGGCAAAGTCGCCCGCCATTTCCTCGGTCGCCGACCGGTCGTCGCCCTGCTCAGCCACTCGACGAAAGGCTCCGCGCTCACCGAGGAAGCCCGCAAGGTGATCGCCGCGACTTCGCTGGCGCAGGACAAGGTGCGGAAATTCTATCTTGATATCGACATCGAAGGCGAACTCCAGGCCGACGTCGCGCTCGATCCCGCGGCGGCGGAAGTGAAGCTGCCGGGCGCGGAGGGCCGCCACACCGCCGACGTGCTGGTGTTCCCGAACCTCGACGCGGGGCACATTTCGCTGAAGCTGCTTCAACACGTCGCGTGCGCCCAAGGCTACGGTCAGCTCATCCTCGGTCTCGCGCGTCCCGCCGCTCAGGTGCCCCGGACTGCCAGCGTGGAAACGATCTTCGGCACCGCCGCCGCGGTGGGCGTCGAGGCGATCAAGTTCCACCAGGTTTACAACCAACAGGCGGGCACGGATTGGGAAGCGTGAGCGCCTCTCTCCCGCGCGATCCGGTGGCGGCGCATTACGACACGCTCGACCGCTGGTATCGCGCGTTGTGGGGCGACCATCTGCATCATGGGATCTGGCGAGCGAACACCCGCGATCGGAAAGAAGCGTCGGAGGAATTGCTCCGCGCGATCGTGACCGCCGCGCAATTGGGCCCCGGCATGCGTGCCTGTGACGTGGGCTGCGGTTACGGGGGGCCCACCCGCTGGCTGGCTACAAATACGGGCGCGAAAATTCTCGGCGTAACGAATTCGCCCAAGCAGGCCGCATTTGCCCGGGAAATTGCCGCCGCTCCCCGCGTGGAAATCCATTTCGGCGATTGGCGGGCGAACGGTTTGCCGGATGGAGCGTTTGATGCGGTGCTGGCGATCGAATCGCTCGCCCATTTCCCCGATCCCGCCTCAGCGATCCGGGAAATGGTCCGCGTGGCGAAACCCGGCGGGCGAATCGTCATCGCCACTTGGATCACGGCGAAAAGCCCATCTCGCTGGGGGAATCGTTGGCTTCTCGACCCGATTCGGCGCACGGGCGAATCACCCGGTTTGGCGGAGGAAACCGCCTATCAAAAATGGCTAAAAGAAGCCGGGGCGGTCGAGATTTCCGTCGAGCATTTTGGCCCACAGGTCAGGCACACGTGGTCCAACGCGATGCTTTGCGCCGTGAAAGCGCTTTTCACCGATCGCGCGTTGCTTCGCGACGCCGTGCGTCACCCTGTCCAAACGTGGCGACTGGCCACGAGCGCCGTCCGCATCTGGCTCGGCTACCGAGTCGGCGCGCTGGATTACGCGATTTTCACTTACGCGCGCTGAGCACCAGCAGGACCACGCCGCTGCCGAGCACCGTCGCGCCGATCAAGCGCGGGATCGGCACTAGCTCCTCGCGCTCCGCGGTCGCTTGGATCACGCCGAGATCGAGCACCTTTTCCCGTTTCTTCACGATGATGCCCGGATAGCTGAGCAGCACGGCACCGGCGATGAGCAGGATGACTCCGAGGATCGCTTGCAATTTCATGAGGCCTCATCATCGGGAGGATTCCCGGGTGAGACCAGAAGGAAGTTGAATCCGACCGTTGGGAAAACATTCCCCGGCAGCGCACAGAAAACCCTTTCGCGACCGCCGCCAACGCTCCATCTTGGCGATCATGAAAGCCGTCCTCTCCGTGTTGGCCGTCGTCGTGGTGCTGGTCCTCATTCTGTTAGTTGGCGGTTGCCAAAGCTATAACACGCTGGTGGTACACAAACAGGCCGTGGACCGGAGCTGGGCGGATGTTCAGAACGTCTATCAGCGCCGCGCCGACTTGATTCCCAACCTCGTGAAAACGGTGGAAGGTGCCGCCAATTTCGAAAAGTCGACCCTGACCGAAGTCGTCCAAGCGCGTCAACAAGTCACCAATCTCCAGGTCGACCCGAACTCCGCACCGCAGGATCCGGCTACGCTGCAGCGCTTCCAACAGATGCAGGACCAGCTCTCGTCGTCGCTTTCGCGGCTGTTGGTCGTCGTCGAGCGCTACCCCGACCTGAAGGCGAACGCGAACTTCCGTGATCTCCAAGCGCAGTTGGAAGGCACCGAGAACCGCATCTCGGTGGAGCGGGGCCGTTTCAACGAGGCGGTGCAGACTTACAACACCGCGATCGAGAAGATGCCGGCCCGCCTTTACGCCGGCATGCTTGGCTTCCATCCGCGGCCCTATTTCGCGGCCAAATCCGGCGCGGAAACTCCGCCGGAAGTGAACTTCCAGTTCGGCAAGCCGACACCCGCGCAGTAAATGACGCGACTTCCCTCCGCCGCCCGCTGGCTTGGCATTCTCTGGCTGTGGCTCGCCTGGGCAAGCGGAGCCTGGGGGGCGAACGAACTGTTGCCGCCCGCGCCTGCGCGTCATTTCAACGACTACGCTGACGTGGTCGATGCGGCGACCGTTCGTGAGCTCGATCAACGGCTCGCCCAGTTCGAGCGTGAGACGTCGAACCAGCTCGTCGTCGCCATTTTCAAGAAACTGGAAACGCAGTCGTCGGTCGCCGACTACACTTGGCGGATCGCGGAGTCGTGGAAAGTCGGCCAAGCGAAACAGGACAATGGCGCGGTGCTCTTCGTCTTCATCGAAGATCGGAAAATGCACATCCAAGTCGGCTACGGCTTGGAAGGCGCGTTGCCGGACGCGGTTTGCAAACGGATCATCGACGAAACGCTCAAGCCCGCGTTCCAACGTCGCGACTTCGCCGGAGGATTGCGCGCGGGGGTCGAGGCGATGATCGCCGCAGCCAAGGGCGAATACCAAGGAACCGGCAAAACCGTCGCCGAAACCCAACGGAAGCCGAGTCCGTCGATCCCCTTTCCGCTCCTGATCATTGCCGTGATCGTGGTCATCCAGATCGTGAAATGGTTTCGCCCGGGCGTGGCCTACGACCGCAGCGGAAAACGACGCGGCGGCTATTTCGGTAACGGCTATGGGCCTGTCATCACGCCCGGACCGACCTGGTCCAATGACAGCGGTTCCTCGTGGTCGGGCGGGGGTGGCGGGTTCTCGGGCGGGAGCGATAGCGGCGGATTTTCCGGTGGCGGTGGCAGCTTCGGCGGCGGTGGCGCGGGAGGCGATTGGTAACCCCATGAGAACGAAACGATTCCTCGAAGCGATCGACGAAGCCGCGGTGGTGGAAGCCATCCGCGAAGCGGAGCGCGTCACCAGCGGTGAAATCGTCGTCTACGTTTCACGGCGGGCACCCGCCGATCCGGTCGCCCGCGCCACCCGGCGTTTCCGCAAACTCGGACTGGAGAACACCCGGGAGCGCAACGCGGTGATGCTCTACTTCGCCCCGCGAGTGCGGAAATTCGCCGTCATTGGCGATACCGCCGTCCATGCGATCTGCGGACAAGCGTTTTGGGACGATCTCGCCGCCACCCTGAGCGCCGCGCTCCACGCCCACCAATTTCAACAAGCGATCGTGATCGCGGTGAAACGCGTCGGCGAATTGCTGGCGACCCATTTCCCCGCGAAGAGCGACAACCCGGACGAATTGCCGAATCACCTGTTCGGGGACTGAAAAAGCAACCGCCTTTCTTCTTGCAATCCAGTTGCGATTGCAGCGGAATTGCGCGCGATGGAACGACTCCGCCAGTCGCGGTTTCTGCTGGGCGCTCTCGCGGGCGCTCTGTTGTTCCAGTTCGCCCTGATGCTAGCGATGGCGGCGTGGTCGCCTCTTCACGAGGAACTGCACTGCGACGCCGACCAGCACGACCATCGGTGCGAAGTCACCCTGTGGAACAGCGGCTCGGTGGATAAAGCGACGACGCCGGTGATCGTGCCGCGATCCCTGGCCGTCCTCTATCTACCGGAGATGCCGCCGATCCGGACGTGCGTCGCGTTCACCGCCACTCATTTGCTCGGTGGCGTGATGGCGCAAGGTCCGCCGAGAGGACCATAGGCGAGGAGCATGAAACGTGGCGCGCTCTCGCCGAGAGCGCTTCGCAAGCCTTTTGCCGCCACAACCTTTCCGCGTGAATCGAAGCCTTCGATTCGCCGCATGCTTTCGTGTGGCGTCTCCCGCCTTTGAAGCGGCCTCGGCGAGGCCGCGCCACCTCCACGCCTTCGCCAGCCCCTTACCCTTTCCCCTCTCGTTTCCATGAAACCTTTCCTTTTCACCACCCTCGCTGTTTCCACCCCCCTCCTCCTCGCCGACGACTCCGTCACCGTACTCGACGATCTGGTCGTGTCCGCCGTGCGAACCGATCAGACGACCTTTGAACTCGTTCAACCCGCCAGCGTGCTCACGGGCAAAGACCTCCAACTCAAACTCCAGCCGACTTTGGGCGAAACGCTCGCGGGCGAACCCGGCGTCAGCTCCACTGCCTTCGGCCCGGGCGCGAGCCGACCGGTCATCCGCGGCCTCGGCAACGACCGCGTCCGCATCCTGCAAAACGGCACTTCCGTGCTCGATGTCTCGAATGTGAGCCCCGACCACGCGGTCGCCTCCGATCCATTGACGATGCGCTCGGTCGAGGTCGTGCGCGGCCCCGCAACATTGCTCTACGGCCCGAACACCCTGGGCGGCGTGGTCAACGTCACCGACGACCGGATTCCGCAGGAACGCTTCGACGGCAAGTGGCCGCACGGGAAGCTCGAAACCAGCATGGGCTCGGCCGACGAATTGTTTTCCCAATCCGGCGCGATCACGTGGGGCCACGGCCCGATCGTTTTCCACCTGGATGGCTTCAATCGGGAAACCGACGACATCCACATCCCCGGCTTCGCCCGCTCGGAGCGCCTGCGTGAACTCTCGCCCCTCCCGCCCGGCGAGGAGGAGCCGCGCGGCATTTTGCCCAATAGTTTCACCCACTCGAAAGGCGGTGCGCTCGGCGGTTCCTACGTTTGGGACAAAGGCTACATCGGCCTGTCTTATTCGGGTATCGACTCCCACTACGGCACCGTCGCCGAACCCGATGTGACGATCGGCCTGCGCCAACGTCGCTGGGACTTACGCGGTGCGTTCCGCGAGCCGGCCGAGCACATCAAGGAACTGAGCTACAAGTTCGGCTGGTCCGATTACGAGCACACGGAATTCGAAGGCGCGGAAGTCGGCACGCAGTTCCACATCGAAGGCTTCGACGCCCGGGCCGATTTGACCCACGAGAAAATCGGTCCGTTCGAAGGCGCCGTCGGCGTCGAATCGCAGTTCAACACCTTCTCCGCCCTCGGCGAAGAAGCCTTCCTGCCGGAAGTCGACACGAGTGTGAACTCGGCGTTCTTTTTCGAAGAAATCCCGGTCGGCCCCGTCCGCTTCCAATTTGGCGCGCGTTACGACCACCAGACGAATGAATCGTCGAGCGATCCCAATTTCGGCCCCGGCCGCGATCTCGATTTCGACGCCTTCAGCCTCTCCACCGGCCTCGTTTACACACCGGTGAAAAACTACGCGGTCGCCCTTTCATTCGCCTACACCCAGCGGCCGCCGACCTACGTCGAACTCTTCGCCAACGGTCCGCACGTTGCCACCGGCACATTCGAAGTCGGCGATCCGTCGCTCGACAACGAAGAAGCCTTTTCGATCGATCTCTCGGTCCGGAAAAACGCGGGCTTCGTCACCGGCAGCGCGGGCGTGTTCTACTACCGCTTCAACGACTACATCAGCCTGCAACCGACCGGCGCGACCGATCTGGACGAAGACCTGCCCATTTTCGCCTATCAAGCGATCGACGCGGACTATTATGGCGGTGAAGTCGAAACGACGTTCCACTTGCTCGCGCCCGCCGAAGCCGACGACGCCACACCGGCCGCCGATACCCAAGCTGGCACCCCGGCAGGCGTGAAAGTGGCCGATTCGCGCCTCGATCTCACCTTGCGCGCCGACCTCGTGCGCGCGGAAAATCGTCGCACCGGAGAAGACTTGCCGCAGATCCCGCCATTCCGCGCCAGCGCCGCGCTTGATTACCAAAAGGGCCCGTTCGGCGCGCGCTTGGAAGGGCAATTCGCCGCGCATCAATCCCACACCGCTGACTTCGAGCTGCCGACCGATAGCTACTTCCTGCTCAACGCGGGTGTCAGTTACGACGTGAAACTCGGAGACACGATGACGACCTTCTACGTGAAAGCCACCAACCTCACCGACGAGGAAGCGCGTCAGCATACTTCCCTGCTAAAAGACGTCGCTCCGATGGCCGGACGCGGCGTGCTGGCGGGGATTCGAGCCGAGTTTTGAGGCCTACCAAAAGCGCCGTCCCACCGGGCGGCGCTTAAATCGGGGTTGCAATGGCCAAATTTCCCACGAAATGTATTTCGTATGACAATGTCTCTTTTGTCGCCCAAATACCAGATCGTCATCCCAAAGGAGATCCGGCAGAAGCTTGCCCTCAAACCAGGGCAGCGCCTTTCCATCACCGAAAAGGACGGGCATATCGAACTGAAGCCCGTGCTGACGCCCGAGCAACTGGTCGGCTTTCTTGCCGACTGCGCCCATATTCCATTCGAGCGTGAACCCGATCGCGAATTCTGATGCCGCCCGTTTGCCTCGATAGCTCGGCTTGGATCGAAATCGCCCACAACGGGACCAACGCCAAGACCTTCCTGAAGGCGCTGGGCGACATGAGCCAGGTGATCGTCTCCACGATTACACTCTATGAAGTTTGGAAATATACCGCGGTAAACGCGGACGAAACGCGCGCCAATCAGATCGTCGAAATGCTTCAGCAAGGAACGATCATCCCTCCCGATTCCGATATTTCCCTCCGAGCCGCTCAACTCAGCATCCGCCACAAAACCGCCATGGCGGACTCACTGATCTATGCGACGGCGCTCGTTCACAAAGCCATCCTCTGGACCCAGGATCATGATTTCCAGGGCCTGCCCGGAGTGAAATACTTCCCGAAAGCGTCCAAAGCTTGAGGCTACAAAAAAGCGCCGTCCAGCCGGGCGGCGCTTTTTCGTTTTCACGCGTGCGCGTGGCGGAGGTGGCCGATCGGCGCGAAGCCGAGGAACAGCGAGATCAACGCCAAGAGCGCGTGCAGCATGACGTCCGCCCGGTTGTTTGCGATCAGTCCGAGGACCGGGTCGTTGCCAGCGAAGAAGCCCAGCAGGGCCACCAAGCCGTAAAGAATCCCGAACACTCGGAAGAACCACACCGGCGCGCTACCGCCCGCGAAGCCAGCAATCAACGCCACCGCGCCGGAAAGCAGGTGGACGAGATTATGCGCCAGGTTCACGTGGAATAAGCCAAGCAGCATTCCGTCCGGGGTCGCGCTAGGCACGAAACCCAGCGCCCCGATCAGGAGAAACACCGCTCCAAAGATAAATGCCATTTGCCTGATCATAGGGAAACGTCCGGCTATTCCGGGGCAATTCCACCGGTTTTTCAGGCGGTTTCCGCCCTCTCGAAAGGCCGATTTCTCCAGAAAAAACAGTCGCAATCCCCGCCTTCCTCGTTTGCCATCCCGCCGTGATCCATCCCACCGCGGTTATCTCCCCGGAAGCGAAGCTCGGTGCCAACGTCCGCGTCGGCCCGTATTGCGTCATCGGTGCCAACGTCGAGCTCGGCGACGACTGCGTCCTGCACTCGCACGTCGTCATTCACGGCACGTCGAAAATCGGCGTGGGAAATGAATTCTTCCCCTTCGCCGCCGTCGGCGGGAAATCGCAGGATCTCAAATACGAAGGCGAACCGACCTACCTCATCGTCGGCGACCGTAACGTGTTCCGCGAAAACAGCACCATCCACCGCGGCACGCACGCTCACACGCCGACCCGCATCGGCAGCGACAACCTTTTCCTCAGCTACTCGCACGTCGCCCACGACTGCCAGGTCGGCAACCACGTGATCCTTTCCAACAATGGCACGCTCGCCGGTCACGTGACCGTCGAGGACTACGCGATCATTTCCGGCGTCAGCGCGGTGCACCAGTTCTGCCATGTCGGCCGCCACTCGATCGCCGGCGGCTGCTCGAAGATCGTGCAGGACATTCCTCCATACATGATCGTCGACGGCAACCCGGCCACCACTCGCGGCCTGAACCTCGTCGGCCTGCAACGCCGCGGTTTCTCGGAAGACTCGATCCGCGCGCTGAAGAACGCCTACAAGAAGCTTTTCCTCAAAAAAGAAGCCAACCTTTCCCTCGCTCTCACCGCTTTGAAGGAAAGCGACGCGGTTAACTGCGAGGAAGTCGCTTACCTGATCGAGTTCATCGAAAAATCCCAACGCGGCGTCAGTCGTTGAGCGGCCCACCGTCAGCGTTCGCCCCGCTGATCACTGCTGACTGATCACTGCTCGCTTTTCCCGCATGACGGATCGCCCGTCCAATGCTGGAATAGGGCAATGCCCGTCACGCGTCCGTTGCTCCGCTACACCGACCTCCCGTTGATCCACACGGGCCGGTCGCCCCGCTTTGAGTTTCTGCCGGACGGCACGCTTCACGCGCTGCGGGCGGACAATGTTTTGCTCAATCTCGTGCTCGGTTGCCCACTCGGCGGGTCGTTGCACCGTCTAGCGCTTTCCGTCGGCGAAGGGAAAAATCGCCGCGCGATCATCCTCGCCGGACCCGGCAGCGACGCGCGTTTTTGCGGCGACTCAAACTCCGCGATCTGGGAGCTGAATCAAGACGACCTCGCCATCCGCGCCCACCTGCAACCGTTCGACGGCGGCTGGTCGGTCGAGTTCACCGTACGAAATCACGGCGATTCATCCGTCACTCTTCAAGCGGTCCACGGTCTCGATCTCGCGCTGACGACGCAGTTCGCCGCGCGGCTGAACGAAAGCTACACGAGCCAATACCTCGACCACCGCGAATTGCCCGATCCATTGTTCGGTCGCGCGATCGCGACGCGACAAAACCTCGCCGTCGAAAAGAAGCACCCGTGGTTGATTCAAACGTTCGCGGAGGGCACCGCCGGATTTTCGACCGATGCGACCGATTTCTTCGGTTTGCCCGCGCAACGTTCCGGCGGCGAAGCGATCGCCTTGCTCGATCCCCCTTCGCCCGGCCGAGTGCGGCAGGATGAGTCCGCCTACGTCGCGTTGTTTTCCGAACCGCTCACGTTGGCCCCGGGCGAAACCGGCACGCGACGTTTCCTCGCCGTTTATCAAGCGCATCATCCGAAAGCGAGCGAACCCAAGGACGTGGAACACTTGCACCGCGCGTTGGCGGAGCTGCCTTCCCAGGTTGCGCCTGAGTCCCTTCCTTCACCCGCTTTTCATGGAGCGTTGCGCGCACCCTGCATCGTTCACGGTGAAGCACCCAGCGAAACCGACCTCGAAGCTTGGTTCCCGGGTTCGTGGCATAGCGAAGAACGTCTCCCCGACGGGCGAATCGCGTCGTTGTTCCACGGCTCCGACCGCGAGCATGTAGTGACCTTCGACAAAGAAGCCGTCGCCCTTCGCCCGCATGCATTGATCCTCCGCAGCGGTTCGGCCGCGGATGCGAGCGACGACACCCTCGACATCACCTGCCACATGGCGGGCGTTTTCCAAAGTTTGCTCGCGGTTGGCCATCCGAGCTTCCACCGCCTGCTTTCGCCCGTGCGCGAACGCCTCGGCTTGATTCCATCCTCCGGGCAACGCATCGGCTACGACGCCATTGGCGGGCTTGCATGGCTGGGCATTCCGTCGGCGTTCGCGATGTCGCTGACTTCCTGTCGATGGCTTTATCGTTTGCCCGGTCACTTGATCGAAGTGGTCGTCAGCGTTTCGCCCGACGAAGCCGCCTCACTCACCGAAGTGCGCGTGCTCGAAGGCGGGCCGTTGAAGTTCATCACCAGCCTCGGCCTCACCGGTGGCGAACGCGAAGGCGAGGAAACCGCGAGCGTGGAAATCGACGGCCTGCGCGCGATCGTCCAAGCCGGCCCGGATTCGCTCGCGCGGAAACATTTTCCCGACGCCAAGTTCACCATCGAAGCGGATACCTGCGCCGAACTCGGTGGCGGCGAATTGCTCGGTTGGCCAGGCGAGGCGACGTCACACCTGGTGGCGAAAACAGGCGCGGTGGATCGTTTTGCCATCCGCTTCTCAGGGTTCACCCGAGCGCCGAAACACACGAGCGAAGCGTCGTCGATCTGGCGCGACGCCCATCAGGCGCTGCGTGTTGGCGGACTCGCCTCGCCCCCGGTCGAAAATCTCGATTCGATCCTACCGTGGTTCGTGCACAACGGGCTGATCCACTACAGCGTGCCGCACGGCCTCGAACAATGGAACGGCGGTGCGTGGGGCGTGCGCGATGTGACGCAAGGCTCGGTCGAACTCTTGCTCGCGATTGATCGACCGACCGAAGTCCGCGAAATCCTGCTCGCCGTTTTTTCCCACCAATACCTCGGCACGAACGATTGGCCGCAGTGGTTCATGCTCGATCCTTTCGGCTGGATCCAGCAACGCCACTCCCACGGCGATATCCCCCTCTGGCCGCTCAAGGCGCTGTGCGATTATCTCGAAACCACCTCGGATTTCGCCCTGCTAGACGAAGCCATTGACTGGACCGACGCCGACACCGCACGACCTGTGGGCAAGCCGTCCGCTCTACGCGATCACGTCGAGGGCGCGCTCGCTTGGATGCGGCAGCAATGTTTCCCCGGCACCGCGTTGCTGCGTTACGGCGAAGGCGACTGGGACGATTCGCTGCAACCGGCGAAGCCCGAGCTGCGCGAGCACATGGTCAGCGCCTGGACGGTCGCGCTTTCCTATCAAGTGCTGCGACGCCTCGAAGAACTCGCTCGCCGCACGGGCAAATCGTTCACCGGCCTCGATGGATTCGCCGACGCGGTGCACGCCGATTTCCAGCGCTGGCTGATGCCCGATGGCATCGCCTGCGGCTTTTTCGTCTTCGACGCGGATGGCCAATCCGGTCGCCCGTTGCTTCATCCGCAGGACGAAACGACCGGCATCCATTATCGCCTGCTTCCGATGAAACGGGCGATTCTCTCCGGCCTGTTTTCGCCCGAGCAAGCACAGCAACACCTCGCCGTAATGCGCGAACATCTGCTCGCCGCCGATGGCATGCGTCTGATGGATCGACCCGCGCCGTATCGCGGCGGGCCGCGCGAAACCTTCGAGCGCGCCGAAAGTTCCGCCGCCTTCGCCCGCGAGATCGGCGTGTTCTATACGCATGCTCACCTCCGCTATCTGGAAATGCTCAGCGTGTTGGGCGAAGCGGACGCGCTGTGGCACGGCCTGCAACAAATCAATCCGGTTGGCATTCGCCAAAGCGTCCCCCACGCGCTGCCGCGTCAGGCGAACCTTTATTTCAGCAGCTCCGACGCCGCCGTGCACGATCGCTACGAAGCGGCGGAACGTTACGAAGAAATCGTCTCGGGCAAAATCTCCGTCGCTGGCGGTTGGCGACTCTACTCCAGCGGCCCCGGCATTTTCTGCCACCTCGTCCGCAGCCGGGTGCTCGGCCTGCGCCGACATTACGACCGCATCATTCTCGACCCCATCCTTCCCGCCGAAGCCGATGGACTCGAAGCGCACGTCACTTGGAATGGCAAACCGCTCAAAGTCCTCTTCCGGAAAAACGTGCCCGGCGTACGTTTAAACGCGGTCGCCCTCCATGTCACTGAAGCGCCGAACCCTTACCGCAGAGGAGGCTTTTCGATCGACGCCGCCGAATTCGCCCAATGGCTCTTTGACGAATCGAACACCTTGGAAATCGGATTTTAAGGGCCGTCGTTCTGTTGACCTGGCGTGATTTCCATCGCTCCGGCAAACGTCGCCACGCATCCTCCCGCCAGCCACACGCCGCATGCTTCCTTCGCTCGTCACTTCCGTTCCCGGCCCCCGCTCGCAACAACTCGCCCAGCGCCTGCACGCCGTCGAGTGTCGCAACACGACTCTGGTCGAACGCGACTGGCCAGTGTTCTGGGAACGCGCCGAGGGCGTGAACGTGTGGGATGCCGATGGCAACCGCTTGCTCGATCTCACCAGCGCGTTCGGCGTGGCGACGCTCGGCCATGGCTTCGCCGCACGGGCCTTACGGGATCAATCGGAACACCTGCTCCACGCGATGGGCGATGTTCACCCGGCGCGGTTGAAGGTGGAACTCTGCGAACGCCTCAGCGCGATCACCTACGAAACCTGGACCGGCAACCGCGGGAAAAGTTTGCTCGGCAACTCCGGCTTCGAAGCCGTGGAAGCCGCGCTCAAAACCGCCGCACTCGCCACCGGGCGAAGCGGCATCGTCGCCTTCGAGGGCGCTTATCACGGGCTCGGTTACGGCGCGCTCCTCGGCGCGGGCATTCCTTGGTTTCGCAAGCCGTTCGAGGGCCAACTCGCCCAAGTCACCTCTCTGCTCCCTTTCCCCCGTCGCAGCGATGACGCCTCGCTGGCAAACTTCCGCCAAGCCCTCGCCGCCATCGATGGCAGCCAAATTTCGGCCGTGCTCGTCGAGCCGATCCAAGGCCGCGGCGGCATTGTGATCCCTCCCGACACCTTTCTCGCCGAACTCCGCCAGTGGTGCGACCGCCACGGCGCGGTGTTGATTTTCGACGAAATTTTCACCGGCCTCAACCGCACCGGCAAACGCTTCGCCTGTGACCACTGGGGCGTCGTGCCCGATCTCCTCTGCCTCGGCAAGGCCCTCACCGGCGGCTTCCCGCTCTCCGCCTGCGTCGGCAAAGCCGAAATCATGGACGCCTGGCCCGAAACCCACGGCGAAGCCCTGCATACCAGCACCTTCCTCGGCAATCCGCTCGGCTGCGCCATGGCCATCGCCTCGCTCGACGAGCACGCGAAGCCCGAAACCACCGCCGCCGCCAAACGCACCGGCGAAATCCTTTCCTCCGCGCTGGCCGAATTACAGAACTCCCCCTTGATTCACGAAATCCGCGGTCTCGGCCTGATGCAAGCCATCGAGTTCCGCCACCCCGACGGTTCGCCCGCCGGCGACCACTGCATCCAACTCGTCCAAGCCCTCCTCAAAGAAGGCATCCTGCTCATGCCCGAAGCCCCCGAAGGCCACGTCCTCGCCCTCACCCCGCCGGTTGGAGTGGGGGAGAAGGAATTGGCCCTCCTCCCAGCGCAACTGGCTTTCCGTTTGGCACGGTCGTAATACCCCCTCTCAAATCAGGATGGTTGTTGTCAGCACCTAACCCGGCCCGCTATTTACCGCCGACGAATGAGCGAAACGATCGACCCCGCGAAGCCACTTCAAGTGTGGCTGATTGATGCCGGACTACCGGGCCATACCATTCAAGTGCGCGCCGTAGGGGATATTTTCGTCAAAAAAGCCGGTGCCGAATGTCATTGGATAAAAGCCCAACTCTCGGTCAAGGGCACCTTGCGCAGCCTAACCCGCCGATTGGTTGACCGAATCCCCCCCGCCATGGCCCCGGCGCTCGGGCGATGGATGTACCGTGGCCTCCAGTTGCCCCCCGGCTCCCCTGATCTGATCATTTCAAGTAGCAGTCACACCGCATCGCTCTGTCGGCTGCTCGCACGCATGAGTGGCGCTACCAGCGTTTTTCTAGGCTCGATCGCCTCATGGCGCCGGTCGCAATGGATGGACATTCTGGTAGTGACGGCCGAATCGGACCGTCCGAACGCGCTAATCGCTCCGTTAACACAGACCGGACAAACCGCCGCCAAGGCCGCCGCTGCGGCCGCAGCGCGTTGGCCCGATGAGGTGCCTGCCAATTGCTGGACCATGGTGATCGGCGGCAATGGCAAGAATCATGAATTTGAAGAACATGAGTGGCGCGCACTGGCCAAGGCCATGAACCAAGCGGCTCGCCGCGAAGGGGTTCGTTGGTTAATTTCGACCTCCCGCCGCACTGGCGCGCGCAACGAATCGATCCTCCGGGAAATTCTCGACCCAGCCCTCATCGCGGAAGCCATCTGGTGGGCTAGCGACCCGCAAAAAGGCCTGGCCGCCTACATCCACGCTGGTCAACGCGTTTTCGTCACCCGCGACAGCATGACCATGATCTCCGAAATCATCGCGGTAAAAGGATTCGTGGATGTCGTCCACCCGGCATTGTTCAAACTGAAAAGCGAAGCTCTTGAAGAGCGCTACCTAGCGCGTCTAGGCCGACAGGGGAGGCTGCAGGAACACTCTGTGGACAAGCTGCTTGCATCTCACCCCCTCCCCGCCCGGACTTCGATTGAAGAGGAGCAAGAAGCCTTCGAAAACCAATTGCTTTCGCGAATCACAGCCCGGCGTCGCAAAAAAACGTAGCCTCATCCGCCGCCTTAAACATTAGCAGCGATGGCGGCCACGCGATCAAACATGTCGTTGATTCTTCCCACGGCTTGGGTGGCGAAGGCGGAGATGGATTTGGGGAAAACTTCCGGAACATGACGCATCGCCTCTTCCTGAGTGGAAAAATGAAGGCGTTCAACATCCATGTCCTTCATCAGTCCTAGCGTTTTCCATGTGTTGGAATCCCAAGATGAAAAGGGAATGCCCAGCACGGACGCAACCACCACCCCGTGGAACCGACCGATGCATAGCCGCTTATACGAGGTAAGCTCGCGCAAATAGTCCACGAAGCTGCACTCAGCGGTAAATCCATACCTCCGTTTGCGTTTGAAGGGCCCGACCCGGCTTCGCTTCCAGAACACGGAATCAGTGAGTCCCAACTCCGCATGAGGCGCGTCCTTCGTATACGCCCGAAGAATCATCGATGAGAAAATCACATCGGGATTCACTGCCGACTCGTATCCAAGCGAGCGAATGTATTCCGCACTCAAGCTTTCCCGGCAGGAAATGAATAGGAAGTTTTTAAGCAAGTGTGCGATTTGGTCGTTCTCTTCGAAGACACCATTTACCAAGACAGATGGATATTGCTCGGCGATCTTCAGCAAGTGACTGTTGCGGTTATGATGGATGGATCCTTCTCCATTGATCACTACCAAATCCGCAGCCTTCATCTTGTCCTCATACTTCTTCAGATCGAAGTCCCGCGGTGCATTGCCAATCATCTCTAAGCCGACCCGTGCGAACTGCTCGCGAAAAGTACTACTGACCAACTCGCAGCCAAAATGCCGGTTGTAAAAATAGGTATCGTTGGCCAAGAAGACTTTCTTTTTTGTTCCGTCAAACATAGTGGCGTTCGTCTTTGCTCTCACGAAGCTCCGTCAGAAGCTCCTTACAACATCCCGATCCATTTTCATCCTTGGTTTGCGGTCTCCTCTATAAAGGAAAATCGGGACAACCAGCTCCAAAACCAAGGTGGGCACTACGGAAAAAATCAAACGACCGAGCGGTTGCGATCAAAAAAACGGGAAAAAAAGCCCTTGGGCTTAGACGATCCCAGCAAGAAAGCCCCGAGGGAAATATCTTCATATCCATATTCCAAAGCAAGCTGTCGCACTTCTTCAGCCAATGCCGCGTCCAGTTTCAGCAGATCAGCCCAGCTCACCGGCTTGAACCGCGCCGTCCGGGAATCTTTCGCTTCATGAGGAACGTGGGGCATCGGTTGCGCGGGAAGTCCGGCATGCAGACAGAATTCACTGAAGTTTTCCGCCAGCCGTTCGATCTGAAAGCGCCATGAGGCCTTGGCGGCTACCAACTGATTCCAACGCACCCACGCCTGCATTGCACGCTTCACCGGCTTGGCTTTCAGATCGAGATCAATCGATTGAGCCATGTAGCTCCAAGTTGAATCGCTGAAAGTCTGCATCGATGCGATGACCTTCAGTGGATGGCGAACCTGATGGAGAATACGGTCGAAACCGCTGGAATCGATCTCCGCCTCCCGGCCCTTGCCGATGTAAACGAACGTGCCCGAAACGATATGCTTCCATGAAGCGGCACCATCCTTCCCCACACGCTCGTGAGGCACGTCCAAGCCCATTTCTTGCAGCAAGCGGGCGGTGTAGTGGGTGCCGCTGCGGCCACAACCGGTGATAAGCAACATGAGTATGACAGAAAGTGTGGGTGCCCAGGAATAGCTCTTCGTTTCGGAGGGGGCACAGCGTATAAACATGGCGGCATTGGTCAAGTCATCCGGCCGTCCATCCCGTGCGCCCGACCGAAAGCGGCATCGAACAGGTTCACCCCTCATCAAGCCCGCCCCCCCACATTGAGAGACTCCATTCGTTCCGCAAAAAAAATCAGGCACTTCGGAACACGCGTCGAATCCACCCCTTCCATCCAGACACCGAAGGCAGCGGGCTGTTTAATTTCTGAATGCACGATTCCAAACCGGGAATCATGGAGCTTCTTCCCTTCGCCTCCGCCATTTCCATCATGTCTACAAAAAAAGCTTTCTCTGACCTTTTGCTCAAATCGACGCCTTCGATTAAATTTTCAGACATCTCCCGGTTTAGAAAAATATCAGGAATTTCTCCCGTGGCAGCCAAAAACATCGCCTTCGTTCGCATGCATTTTGAGCAAACACCGCAGTTGTTGGGCCTTGCTGCTTTGCGTCCACAAAAGATCAAGGCATCGAGGGCGTCCTTGTTCGTGGTTAGAAGCTCCATTTTTTGAGCTCGAGTCACTTCAAGATTGGCAGTCTTCAGCGCGAACCCTTCGCTTTTGAAATAAGGATTAGTGACACTATTCGTGCCCCACGGGAACGCGATATATTCCTGTTCACGACTAAAGTCAGAGGAAATAACACCGTCACGAAACTCGCCCGACATGAGAAACAATCCTGAAGCAAGAACAAAGCCGTGCCCAATGGCCGCATTCACACCATATTTCTTGTACTCGGCATAAGCATCAACCCGAAGAAAAAGTCGCTCGCAATTCAGTCTCTTACAGAACGGATCGGTCTTGGAAATCATATCGGCGAATCGCTCGAAATCGTCCGCTTTGTAATCCAGCCCATGGAGGGTGAGCAAACTCTGCTTTAATCCCGCTTCGTGACGAATCAACAAATTGTAGGTAGAATCCACGCCACCTGAATATAACAGAAGATCGGTATCGCTCACCTCTCTTTCCACGGGCTCATAACTCTCGAAACTCACTTTCACCTTGCGAAATAAACTCGGCATCCACATCGCCCACACCCTCGACAGCGCCTCGGCGTTCGCCACGGTCTCAAGATCCCCATTTCCCAAAATGTGGAGATCCTTTCGCTTCCTCATCACCACCGGCAACAAAATCCAAGCAGCGAACGCAGCGATGCGATCATCGTACAGATCCAGACGTGACGATTCGAAAGTGAAACAATCTCCATCACCTTCTACAATGACTTGGTCCGCTTCCCGCCTAACACGATATTCCGCAATCGCTTTCATGAAACTCCGTGGATTAGATAAGTTTGCGCCCCCCCTAGATTGCGATCCGCCCGCTGTCAACACCCGCAAGATTTCCGATCAGGCGTGGACTTAGCGGCGCCCGCACATCGGAGTCGGCGCACATCGGGGTTGGTTCCGAATGGCGCTAACTTAAAGGCTTCTTGTAGCGGCTGCGTCTCATCATGGGAGTCGGTTCCAAAATTCGAACTTTCAGAGTAATTGGAATTCATAACCCATTCCCTAGGAGGGCGAATCGCAGCGGTGAACTCATACTCGTCCTTCCAGGTCAGCCAGTTTTTCCCGAGCTCACGACTCTCGCGCACCCTTCTCACCGCCCGCGTCACCATCACTTCGTGGCCCATCGCCAAGCGCGACGCCACCCACGCGTTCCGCACTCCCGTCCGCTTCCGAATCAAGGCGGCCAGCAGCGTCTTTTCCTCCATCCATTTGCCCCGGCCCGCAAGATCCGGCGGCTCGATCGGCAAGCCAAGCGCTTCCAAACCCCGTGTCGCCAGTCGCTCCGCTTCCGCTTGGCCATGTTCCCGCGCGGCTTCTCCTCCCGTGCTGGCTTTCTTCCGTCCGGAATTCGCTCCACCCAGCCCCTCCAGCACCTTGGCCGCGAAGCTTTTCTCTCCCAGATACCAGCCACGGCGCAATTCCTTGAGCGCCTCTTCCGACGCCACCGCCGCCCGGTCTTTGCCGCGAGCTTCCAGATAAGTGCCATAGGCTTTGCCTCCGCGCCCGTCCTCCGACAGCGCGAAAACCCGTAAAACCCGCCCGGTTTCAAGCCACCCCGGAGGCTGGCTCTTCCCATAAGCCGGGAAACTGCTCCACTTCCAGTCCTTCAGGCGCTTGCCCGTATCGCCTCCCACCAACCCCGCTCTGACCGGATTGAGATGGATGTAATCCGCCACGATGCGGAAATAGCAACCCTCCCGCTCCGCGCCGTTGACCACCACCGCCTTGTAGCGACCTTGGAACACGTGGCCGCGCCGCAACCGGCGACGGTTCCAGTCCTGCGAAAACACCCCGAGCAGCCATTTCATGCCGGCCACCAAATTCGGCTCCGGCGTTTCCAGCAGGAGATGGAAATGATTGCCCGACAGATGGCTTGCGCTTACGCTTACGAAGATCTAACCGTCAGCCCCTCTTCCATGAAATCCAATGGAACGCGGTTTTGGAACCGCTTTTTGAAGCGGTAAAAGATTTCATCGCAGGCACCTGAAGCATGTCTCAAGAAACTCTCCACATTCTTTGTTACCGATGGGGTTCGAAATACGGGGTCGAATACGTGAATAAATTGTATTCGATGGTAAGCCGCCACCTTCGCGTCCCACACTTGTTTCACTGCATTACGGATACGGCTGTCGGCCTTGACCCCAGAATCATTCCCGAGCTGTTGCCTCACGACCATTTTGGCGGCAATTGGAATAAATTGATGACCTTCAAACCCGGAATCCTCGGTCTTGCGCCTGGAAGCAAGATCGTTTGCATGGATTTGGACATCGTCATCGTGGATTCGATCGACTTCATCGCCGATCATCCCGAGCAGACTTTCGTGATCGCGAAAAATTGGGCCACGGGAGTCCGCGGCAATTCTTCCGTGTATCGCGTGACCGTCGGCTCACACGACTATGTTTGGAATGACTTCATCCGGGATCCGGAATACGTGATCGACCATTTCCACGGCAAGACGCGACAGGGAGGCGACCAACGCTGGGTAAACCATGCGATCCAAAACTACAGTTACTTCAGGGATGGCAAAATCGTTTCGTTCAAACGTCATTGCCGCGCTCGCAGTCTGGAATTGAACCTCTTCGGCAAAACGGTCACCACTGCCGGTTTTGGCGAAGCGAGGGTTCCAGACGGGGCGGCTGTTGTCTTGTTCCATGGTGATCCGGTCCCGCCTCAAGTCCTCAACGGCCCCCATGGTCGTTGGAAAAAAGCGCCTTTTGTGGCGGATCACTGGCGATAACTGCTCTTTCCCATCTCATGGGGGTCGGTTCCTCTCATGGGGGTCTCTCATGGGGGTCGGTTCCAAATTCGAACTTTCAGAGTGCTTGGAATCCATAACCCATTCCAAGGACGGTGGATCGCAGCGGTGAACTCATACCCGTCCTTCCAATTCAGCCAGCCTTTTCGCGAGTTCGCGACTCTCCCGCACCCTTCTCACCGCCCGCGTCACCATCACTTCGTGGCCCATCGCCAAGCGCGACGCCACCCACGTGTTCCGCACTCCCGTCCGCTTCCGAATCAAGGCGGCCAGCAGCGTCTTTTCCTCCATCCACTTGCCCCGGCCCGCAAGATCCGGCGGCTCGATCGGCAAGCCAAGCGCTTCCAACCCCCTTGTCGCCAGTCGCTCCGCTTCCGCTTGGCCATGTTCCCGCGCGGCTTCTCCTCCCGTGCTGGCTTTCTTCCGTCCGGAATTCGTTCCACCCAGCCCCTCCAGCACCTTGGTCGCGAAGCTTTTCTCGCCCAAATACCAGCCACGTCGCAATTCCTTGAGCGCCTCTTCCGACGCCACCGCCGCCCGGTCTTTGCCGCGAGCTTCCAGATAAGTGCCATAGGCTTTGCCCCCGCGACCGTCCTCCGACAGCGCGAAAGCCCGTAAAACTCGCCCGGTTTCAAGCCACCCCGGAGGCTTGCTTTTCCCATAAGCCGGGAAACTGCTCCACTTCCAGTCCTGCAGGCGCTTGCCCGTATCGCCTCCCACCAACCCCGCTCTGACCGGATTGAGATGAATGTAATCCGCCACGATGCGGAAATAGCACCCCTCCCGCTCCTCGCCGTTGACCACCACCGCCTTGTAGCGGCCTTGGAACACGTGGCCGCGTCGCAACCGACGACGGTTCCAGTCTTGCGAAAACACCCCGAGCAACCATTTCATGCCGGCCACCAAATTCGGCTCCGGCGTTTCCAGCAGGAGATGGAAATGATTGCCCATCAACACCCAGGCATGGGCCCGCCAACCGAATCTCTCGCAAGCGCGCTCCATCAATTCGAGCCAGGCGAATCGATCCCGATCGTCTTCAAACACGGTTTTGCCCCCGTCGCCACGGGCCATCACGTGATACACCGCACCGGGCGCTTCGTAGCGCAAGGGTCTCGCCATTCACCGGCCTAACAAAAGCCGAATCGCCCCGTCAAGGTTCGAAGTTTGGGACCGACCCCTTTTAGTTCGTGATACACGCACCGGGCGCTTCGTAGCGCAAGGGTCTTGCCATTCACCTGCCTAACAAAAGCCGGATCGCGCCGTCAATGTTCGAAGTTTGGGACCGACCCCTTCTATTACGCGACCCCTTCAGTACGTGGGTTCCTTCTGCGGCTATCTTTCATCAAGAATGCGGGTGGTATTGAGATCAAATACCCGCCTAGCTTCAGCATCGTCATCAAAGAACCGCTCCCAAAATCCAGGTTCCAACCATGCGGCCGGGCCCAAAGTGAACGCGCCACTCGAATAAGCATGAGCGCGCCATGATTCCGGAATGTGGCCATCAATCACAGTGAAAGCAGAAGCAGCAAAGAGGGCGGGAGTTGCTGCGTCATCGCTGATTATCCGATAACGCACACCTTGCTCCTGATCAAAATAAATTGCTTGCACCGGGTATTTGGACCCAAGGCGGAGCCAGCTCTGTTCAGTGTCTGTTGTATATTGAACGATCATTTAGGGCCGGGCCACAGAGAGGGCGGAGTTGAGTTGAACTTGATCTTATAATCAAGACCGTAGAACACTTCTCCGTTACTCGGATTTCGATAGAAATGCGCTTGAAAATTGCCTGAGGGACTCTGAAAGGTTCGCGTACTCCATTTGGAGAAGCCAGAAGGGATTTTGAGATTGCCGAGTTCAGCAGCCGACATCACCTCGCGTGATCCAGCCAATGCTCCCGGACTTAACTGCCCCGTCGCCGTAAAGGCGGATGCAGCTTCTTGGCGCAGCAAATCCTGACGAAGTAATTGCCCTGATAGTGAGCTCTCAGCCCTCACTGTTGCATTTGCGGCTGGCGACTCTGCACTTAAATTCTGATTTAAAGCCCCTCCGAAGTTACTGCCGGGCCCTCCGAATGCCATCGAGTTCTGGAAAGACGGATTGGCTAAGGTGAGCTGAATACTCCTGAAGAAAAATGCCCACCCACTCTCTCCCGGATTTTGACCGGGATAGGAATAATCTCCAGGCTTCGACTCACGCCTAAGACGATAAAAGGCGGGCTCTGTTCCACTGCTCTCAGCAAGCTGTGGAGCTTCGTGATTCAGCAGGTGTTGCCAAGCAGACGTGAACGCACCGTTCCCAAACTTTCCGCCACCAATAGCGGAAGCGGTGCCCCCCACGATTCCCGCGATCGCGGTGCGGCCGAGCATGTTCATAGGCCCGGAGCCTTGGCACATATCTCCTAAGCCGGCATCCATCGCGAACGTCGATGCCGCACCTGATAGGAATCCATCCTGGAAGCGACCGCCCATGGCCGATTGAGACACACCGCCTAAGAGCGCGTGCCCGGCAACGTGTTTCGCGGTCAATCCCGTGGCTGTAACAACATCTCCGGCCTTCCATGCTTTTCCGGCCGCTTCTCCGATGCCGTGAAGTCCGCCGTCGCCACCAGGCCCGCCCCCCGTGCAGATAGCTGCGGAAACGAAATTTACTGCAAGGCCTCGCATGACGTCACCGAAGCTTCCTCCAGCCTGCACCGTCGAAACCACGTTGTATGTGCTTAGGGCAACCTGCGCTGCGCACCAAATCATGCTGCCCGGAGACAAGAATAAGCCAGGAGCCATTAACCCCACACCCGCCGCGATCGCCGCGCCAATTACTCCACCTACAACACCCGCGACCGCCGCTCCTGCTGCGTACCCAGCCGCAATAAATCCCGCATAGGCGATCACGGCTTTCACAATTGCCATGATCGCTCCGACGATCAGGCCGACGATGAAATGCCCACTCGGATCCGTAAACGTCAACGGATTGTTGAGGACATAGCTATACCGGTTGAAGTTCTGGCTGTATTCCGGGACTTGAACGATCGGGTCCGGACTGAGGAAACGACCGAGTTCCGGGTCGTAGATCCGGCCGTTCATGTGGATCAAGCCGAAATCGTCGAGCATCTCGTGGCCGGTGAAGCCCCGCTTGTAGTTCGCGCCGCTGGTTTGGCGGTCGTCGCCGGAGCCGGTGCGCAAGCCCGCCCAGGTGTTGGCATTGCGGCGTTCGCCCCAGGGGTTGAAGCTCTGGCGCTCGGACTGGAAGTTGCTCCACGCGCTGCCGTTCCAGGTGCCGATGAGCAGCACGTCGGTCGAACCGAGGTGATCGGTCAGGATCGTGGCGAGCTTGTGGACGGGGTTGTTGCCCGGGGTTTGCTCGACCGTGTAAATCGCCCCGCCGAGATTGTGGCGGTGCAGGGTTTTCTGCGTCACCGGGGTCGACGAACCCGCCGCGGTGGTGCGGTGGATTTCCCGTTCGTAGCTCCCGAGGTAGAGCGTGGTGACGTCGGCCGTCGAGGTGTCGGCGAAGGTCCTCACCAGGAATTGGCGGGCGCGCGAACCGGCGGCGTCGAAGTCGAATTGGGCGACGCCTTGCGACGGCAAGTATTGGACGGCCTGGGCGATGCCGGGCAGGCCGGAAGACGCGGCGTCGAGCGGATCGAAACTCTTCAACCGCGGGCAGCTCAACTGGCTGACCCAGGCGAGCTGGTGGAACGAGGTCCAGCCGTAGGTGCGGGCGGTGTCGGAGGTGACCCGTCCGGCGGCGTCGTAGGCGTAGGTGCGGCTTTCGCCCTTGATCGTGGCGGCAGTGACGGCGTGGATGCGCGAGCCGCCGTAGGTGAGCGTGTCGCCGCCTTTGTTGGTGAGGTTGCCGTTGGCGGAATAGCCATACGTGATCGTGCCCTGGCCGGCGACGGTGGAATGCCACAGGCGGTTGAGTCCGTCGTAATCGAAGGTTTCGTTGCGACCGGCGAGCGAATCGGCGCGGAAGGTCAGGTTGCCGTTCGGATCCCAAATATAGGCGAGGTTTTGCAGCGTCTGGCCTTGGCCGGTGGAATAGATGGACGTCAGCGTGTCGTTGGCCGGATGGGGCGTGCGGATCGTTTCCACGCCGTGGGCGAGTTTTTGTTGAACAACATGTCCCCTCGAATCGACCGCGCGCGGTTCCCACAGAGTGGTGTTGGTGCCCGCTTCGCGGGTGCGGACCTTGGCCGAGAAGACCGTATCGTAGTCGTGGACCAAGGTGAGACCTCCGGCGTCGGTTTCGGAGGATACCCGGCCCAGCGCGTCGTAGGTGGTCTGGGTGGTGAAGGTTTCGCCGAAGCGGGTGGTGCTGGTGGAGGTCACCCGGCCGTAGCTGTCGTAAACGAAGGACTCGCTGTAGCCATTCGGGCCGGTAATCGCCGTGGGCTTTCCTTTAGCCGGGCTGACAGTACGGTAGGTGGTGGTGTAGGAGCCTTCCGGTTTGGTCACCGAACTCACCCGGCCGAGCGAATCGTAGGCGGTGGTGGTCGTCTGCCCCAGCGCGTTGGTGGTGGAGACCACTTCCCCGAAGGCGTTGTAGGCCGAGGAGGACGAACCGGCATCAATGTCGGTGACGCCGGTCTTGCGACCGAAGACGTCCCAGGTGTTGGTGAGCAAGGTGGTGCCGTCAATTTGCACCTGCACCAAGCGGCCTTCCACATCGTGGGAAAACGTCGTAAGTTGGTTGGACGGGTCTTTGCTCCGCACCATCCGGCCGTGCTGGTCTTCCCAGCGTTCGAGGAGCTGGCCGTTGCGATTGGAAATTTGCGACCACGCGACCGGTTGGCCATTGAGCGTGGTGCGGGAGTGGAATTGAACCGCGTCGCTGGCCCCATCCGGATAGGTGGTCAGCATCGGGCGGTCGACCGGGTCGTAGCCGATGCTGTTCCATAGCGGAGTTTCCCCGGCGAAGAACGGCAGCGAAGTCTTCACCTTGCGACCGCGGTTGTCGTGCTGGGTGACGACGTAAACGTCGCGCCAAATCGAGGCGCTGCCGTCGAAGCCGGTAAGGATGCTCGTTTCCTTGGCCACTTCGCGGCCCATGGCGTCGTAATAGACGCTGGCCCACGGCGAGCCGGAGGACTGGGCGGTTTTCGCCCAGCGGATCGTTTGGTTGCCGAGCTGGCTGGCGACCGGTCCGGGCAAGCTGGCGTTGCTGGCGTAGCGGGTGATTTCACCGGAACGGGTGCCGTCCGGGTTGTTGACGGCGATTTTCGTACCGTAGGCGTCGTAGTCGAACGTCGTGACCAAGCCGTCGAGGTCGGTGGTCGAGATTACCAGCGCGCGCTGCAGGTCGTAAGCGGTGGAGGTGCTGCCCAGATACGTGTATTCGTGGACCACGAACCGCCGATTGGCGTCGTAGAGCAAACTGACGCTGCCACGGCTGCCGTCGACGGAAGTCACGGTTTTCGAGTTTACGTTGCCGCTGGCGTCGTGGGTGTAGGTGGTGGTGACCGCCTGGGCGTGGCCGGGCTGAACGACTTCGGTTTCCAACAAACCGGTGGTCGAATTGTAGGTAAAGGCGGTGCTCTTGGTGGACGAGGCCTTGCCCGGGGCGGACTTGGTCACGCTGGAGGTGAGCAGTCGGCCGAGGTGCCATTTGCCCGTCGTGTGGTGGGCGTAGGTATTGGTGGTGGCGACGCTGGAACCGTCCAACGCGGTGACGGTCGAGGCTTTGACAAAGCCATAGGCGTCGAAGTCCGCCACGTTCTGAGTCGCGGTGGTGCGCGCCATCAGGGTGCCGTCGAGGTCATAACGCTCGGTCACGGAACCGGTCTGCACCGGTCGCCGCACCGTGCCGCCGACGCCGGGAGTGGTGGCCAACTCACCGTAAGTCGAAGTTTCGAGCGACACGCGCTTGTAACCGGTGGTCACGCCAGGCAGACGCGAATCGGTTTGGCCGACATGGACGTAGGATTCGCTCTTCACCACGCTGCCGCCGAAGGGGAACGTGCGGGCAGTTTCGGTGCGGGTGTAGCCGCGCGGGATCACGCCGCCTCCGGCCGGGTAGAGATCCTTGTAAACCTCGGTCCACCCGAAGCCGAGCGAGGACTCGTTGGTTCGGTCGCTACGCAAGTCCCCGTAGTAATGGCGGGCAATGGTTTGGCCACCGAGGCCGTCGGGCTCGGTCAGACGGGAAACGACCAATTGCGGACCGCAAGACACCGCATGACCCGCTGGTAACGTGCCGGTGTAGGGTTGGAAGACGCGCGAGGTGCCACCGGCGACCGGCGTGGGGTCGTTGAGGCGCTTGTATTCGATGCCAAGGCTCGTGCCGAAGCCGTCGGTGATGGACGTGAGCACTTCTTTTTTGCACTGGTTGAGCCAGACTTTCTGGGTGTCACCGATTAGGCCGGTGATCAGGTCGGGGAAGCCGTCGCCATTGAGGTCTTGGAGTTGTGCGCGGCGACGGCCGTTTAGACGGTCCTCGATACTCAAATAAATTCTCGACGCTCCGGGCGCTGCCCACTCAAGTCGCTCGGTCCAGCCTGTACCGTTATTTAAGATGACGGCGTTATCGGCGCTAGGAGTCCCCGACTGTTCGTAATTGGAATAAAACAAATCCACCAGACCATCGCCATTAAGATCCGCCCACTCGTAACCGAAAGGAACATGCGAACCGTCCTTTTCGCAATTCAGCAGCCTAGGCGAATGGTAGGTCGTCTCCTGAGTGACACCGTTTCCTACCTTCGGTTCGGCCACCCAACGTCCTAGTGCGGCACCACGGTTGAGCCAAGTGCCTGTCTTAGCGACACCATCGGCCACGCTCCTCTCGATGTCCGGGAGACCGTCCCCGTTGAGGTCGATCAATTGGGCCGATCTAGGAATACCGCTCGCGTTCACAAACGGAGCGCTCAATTCGAATGTGCTGGAATGGGCGGGCAAATCCCACGGTGAAGCCGGTGGGTTTTGCTGCCCTGCGGTGGAATTCCAACCCGTGAGTGCGCCGTTAGCCGCAGAGTTGAGCAAATAAGTGCGTCGCGCATTACTATCACCATCAACTACCGCCTGCACCATATCCGGCCTCCCATCTCCACTAATATCCAGCAATCGACGACCTTGATCCTTATTGCTCGAATAAGTTGTAGTAAGACGATCCGGCAATCCTAGCTCGTCGCGACGCATCCAGCCTTGGCCCAAATGAATCTTATTGAGCCAAGCGCTGGTTTTGTCCGGCCCTAATAGAACGACATTTTCGTCCGTCAAACTGACCAGCTTTCCGACGCTCGTCGTATGGTAAAGCAAGTCGGTATAACCATCGGAATCGAGATCGATCCATTCGCAGTGATGATCCCTCTCCCACCCTCCGCATTCTATAGTGGAGTCCGTATTCTTAGGCCGAAATGGAAGCTTATACGCGGGCATTTCTTGCCAAGCTCCATTGATCCAAGTATGGAATGTCAGATCATTGGAAAGCGCTCCAGCTGAGTCTTCATTAGAATATTCTTCAAAATACTTGATCCCGGTCGCGCCGAGCAAATCCGGGCGACCATCTCCATTAATATCTACAGGAGTCGCGAACAGGTGATGCTTTTTATTCGTGATTCGTGCGTCGTCATCGTCTTTCCGACAGGAAAGTGGCAAATGCGGTGGTGGGTTCAAATTTCCGTCTGCCGAAAATCCAGAACCGATGTTGCGATAAACTTGCCCGATTGTGGTGGGTGTAACAACGCGCGTAGAGTCTTTCCAAATGAAGTCAATCCCATTGAACTTGGTGGCGCGCCAGTCGCACAGCTCGCTCATGCCATCACCATCAAGGTCAATGAAGCGAATGCCGCGATCATCGGAGCCTTGCAACATATCCGGCAACTCGCCCTGCACGGCAAATGCGAGCGGCGCGACATCGACGGGCTGCTGCGTGCCACTCCGGTAAATTTTTACGTCCTTGAACGTCGCGTTTGAAATGCCGTCGCTGCTCGAATTGTCGACGTTAATTAAGGCGAGATGCGAATGAACACCTGTGGCGAGCGCTCCGACATCGAACGTGATCGTCTGCCAGCCGCTGGCATCCGGCGCGTAGGTTACTTCCCGTGCTTTAGCGATGGTCGAAGTCGAAACCGGGGAACCGCTGCCTCGAATCAGGCATAGCCGCGAAGGACTCGATTGATAGACCCCGTCCGTGTCCAAGCCGATGTAGGCTCCGGTCACGAAGTTTTCGCCCTTGAATTTAAACGTCAGCTTCGAGTCCGCATAGAGAGTGACGCTGGACGGCAGAGCCCATACCCGCGACACGTTTCCGTTCAAACGCACCTCATCGGAGCTGGCACCCATCGTCACCATGGAGTTGACGCTCCCCGTCGCATCCCAACTACCATAAAAAGGCCAATTGGAATGGCCATTGTCCTGCCAGATCGGTTGCCCTTGCGCCAAGCCATCGTAGGTGAAGGTCGACGCCGGAATGCCCAGCGCGTTGTCGTCGTTGGCGAACTTCTGGATCGAGGTGAGGAACGAGCGACCGCTTTGCCAGGAGTTCTGGTAGCTCAGCCGGTAGCTATGGTTGGTGTAGTTGCCGGTTTTGACCCGGATTTTGGCCAAGCGCTTGGTCACGAGATAGCCCGCGTGCGGCGTAAAGGCGCGGCCTTGGTCGGGACGTGTTTCGTAGTCGAACTCGACCGAGCAATACGGCGTGAGGCTCGGGCCGCCGGTGTAGTCGAGGCGGCTGACCCGGCGGTCGACTGAGGAGTAACCCGCGGCCGCGTCGGTGACGTATTGAATGGTGTAGTAATTCCCACAGGTGTCGGCCACGCGGTTGACGCTCCAGGAAAGAATGCCCGGGCTCGCCGTGCCGTTTTCGCCGACGGCGGCTTCGCGCGAATCGGCGGTGTTGCCGAGTTCGACGATCAGACCCGCCTTGGTTTCGAGTTTCCACCAGTAGTTGGCGGGCGCCGTGCCGTTGAGGGTAATCCGCGCGTAGGAATCCATTTCGGTCCGGTATTCGGAGCCGGCCGCGCCATAGGTTCCCGCAACGCAGATGAGCCGCTCGCCATCGAGGAAATAGCGGTCGTATTCGTCGAAGTCGACCGGATCGTAGTTGCCGTCCTTGGCCGCGCTGGCCGGACCGCGGGTGATCTTTTGCAAGCCGCCCAGGCTCCAGCCGACGCCGTACATGCCGTTGCCGCCGCTGCTCGAATAGTTGAGCGAAAGCTTCGGCTCCATCCCCGCCGTGCCCTTCGGGATGTCGATCGGGATCGAATAGGTCGCCGAGCCGTCGCCGCCGACCGAGAGAGAGCCCTTCAAAGAGCCGACCGCCTGATGCGCGGCGAGCACGGTCAACGGTGGAATCGAGGCGCTCGACGCCCCGCCGCCATTGGCACCGTTTGGCACGGTGGCCGTCCACAGTGAGCTGGCGTAGTTTTCGAGGAACGATTTGCCCGTGCCCGGCTTGATCGAATCGCGGTCGTAGAGATTCGGGTTGGAACCGTTGGCGGTTTCCCAGGCATCGGGCAGGCCGTCCTTGTCGGCGTCGGGGAAGAGCAGGTTGGAAGGATCGGCCTGGAGCTGGTCGATGTGCAGGTCGGCCACGTCGCTGCCGTAGAACTCGATCGAAGCGAGATTGGCTTCGCGGCCGTCGAAGCCGAGGTTGGCGGCGGCCAGTTTGCCGTCGACAAACAAGTCCCAGATCTTGCGTTGGTAGTCGTGGCGCAGAGTCAGGCGACTGAACGCGGTGGCCTGTTGGGTGGAGGCGGAAATCGTATAGGCTGCGGGCGACTTAAGCCATTGCTCGGAGGCACCGGTGGCATCGTCGTCATTGCCATGATAGGCCCAGATCTGGCCCTGGGTGCTGCCCGCCGGAACTTGGAAGGCGATCTGAGTGCCATTGACATAGACCGAGGCCATGCTGCCTTCCGGGTTGGCCGCCGGTTTGATCAGGAAGTCGATGAAGGCGACCGGCTCGGTTTGGTTCCAGCCGGTGATCGCGCGGGTCACCCGGGTCTCGGCTTGTCCGGGCAACGTAGTGGCGAGTTTCAATGCATTGCCCACCGCCCCTGTCTGACCGCTGACGCTCGACGCCGATCCACTCACGACCTGCCACTGCGGAGAAGCCGCATCGAAGGGCTCGAAAAATTGCGCTCCCAACACGTGCGTGTGGAGCATGGCCATCTGCAAAATGAGGACGGTGGCGACCTTGTCGTAATACTTCATGGCGGGCGGCGTGCACTTATCTTCCGCGCATGCCATCGGCAACTCTCATCTAACCGACAAAGGCAGAAATGATGTCACAAAACCGGCCTGGCCTCTCCCTCAATGAACTTCTTTTGTCTTGGCGGCCGTTTCTAACAGTTACGCTCATAAATGCCTCTCATGAGGCGATCGGGCAGAAGCACCTCGTGAAGTGTTTTGCCATCGCCCCCTCTCCGCTCCACAACGGGCTAAAGCGGCGTTTTCCCCCGCTAAATCGAGGCTTGCCGGGGTCGGCACGGGGGGTAGCGTCGCGGGCAGCTCCCCTGCGGCATGACGCGGGCGACCCGGCGGCATGAAAAATCTTTCACGGTATTACCGACTCCTTTGGGAGGTGAAGTGGACGTTCGTTGGCGGAATGCTGGCGGGGATCGTCTATTCGCTGGCGAGCGGCGCGGGCCTGCCGGCGATGGCGAAAACGGTCTTCCCCATCCTTTTCAAGGACGAGAAGGCGATGGCCACGGTTCCTCCGTGGATGACGAAGGTCGCTTCTTGGTTCGACAGCCCGAACGGTCTGCTGCTCGCCACCTGTTTCGCCCTGCCGGTGATTTTCCTGATCCGGGGCGTCGCGGGCTTCCTCAATACCTACCTGATCAATAAGGCGGGCCTCGAAGTGCTTGAGCGCATCCGCATGATGAGCTTCGCGAAGCTCCAGCGTCTGCCGTGGGCCTTCTTCCAAGGCCAGGCGTCCGGCGACCTCACCTCGCGGTTGACCAACGACAGCCAGATTCTGCGTTCGGCGATCACCCAGAGTTCGAACGATTTGATCAAGCAGCCGCTGACCTTGCTCTCCGCGCTCGGCTATTTGATCTATCAATCTCTCCAAAAACATAGCGTCTTCTTCGCGCTGATCGGCATCTGCGCGATCCCGCTTTGCGTCATCCCCATCCAGCGGGCGCGTAAGAAAATCCGCGCGCGATCCCGGGTGCTGCAAGCGCAGACCGGAGCGCTCAACGCGATGTTGATCGAGGATCTCCAATCGCCTCTCGAAATCCGCGTTTACCAACTGGAGCAAAACCGCATCGCCCGCTTCGGCAAAAAAATCGCCGAGCAGCTCCGCTTGCAGCTCAAGATCGCGAAATACCGCGCGCTGATTTCGCCGGCGATCGAAATGGTGGCCTCGGTCGGCTTCGCCTTCTCGCTTTACCTCGGCCATCAGCACAACCTCCAGCTTGGCGATTTCATGGCGCTGGGCATGGCGCTCTACATGGCCTTCGAGCCGGTCAAAAAGCTCGGCACCGTGAGCAGCACGCTCGCCCAAGGCAACGCCGCGGCCGAACGGATCGAAATGATCCTCACTTCCGAGGAAACCGTTTCCAGCCCGGCCAATCCGAAAGCGACCGGGCCGGTGCGCGGCGCGATCGAATTCCATCAGGTCGACTTCGCCTACGGCAAGGAACCCGTGCTCCGCGGGGTGAACCTGACGATTCAACCGGGCGAAATGATCGCCTTGGTCGGCCCCAGCGGCTCGGGCAAAACCACCCTCTCTGGACTGATCCCGCGCTTGTTCGACGTCACCGGCGGCGGCGTGCGGATCGATGGCACGGACGTGCGCGAATGGGACCTTTCGGCGCTGCGTAGCCAGATCGCTGTGGTGCCGCAGATGCCTGCGCTCTTTCAGGACAGCATTTTGGAAAACATCCGGGCCAGCAAACCGGGCGCAACCGATGCTGAAGTCGAACAAGCCCTCAGGCGTGCGCATGCGACGGATTTCGTCGCCGAACTGCCGAGTGGCGTGAACACGGTGGTGGGCGAACGCGGATCCACCCTTTCCGGCGGTCAACGGCAGCGCATCGCGATGGCTCGCGCGTTTCTCAAGGACGCGCCCATCCTCATTCTCGACGAAGCCACTAGTGCGCTCGATGTAGAATCTGAAGCCGCGGTCGCGAGAAATTTGACCGAACTCGCCGCGGGCCGCACGACCGTCGTAATCGCTCACCGGCTTTCTACGATCCGCATCGCCAAACGCGTCATTCTTCTCCAGAACGGCCGGATCGTCGGCGACGGAACTTTGGCGGAGCTGGGAGAAAATCATCCGCTTATCCGTCAGCTGGAAGAGTAAGGGCGCGCGTCAGCCGAACTCGTACCGCAACGCGGAAAGGCAGAACAGAGCGGCCGTTTCCGCCCGCAAAACGTTCGAGCCCAACGTAATCGGGTGAAAACCCGCCGCCAACGCAGTCGTGGTTTCCTCCGGGGTGAAATCCCCTTCAGGACCGATCAACACGGTGACGGCCGAGAAATCTTCGCTTCGGACCACTTCTCTCATCGGCCGGGCACCCGGAGCCAAGGAAGCGATCAGGGCGAAATCCGCGCTGGAGCGTTTCGCCAACCACTCGCCAAAGGCCAACGGCTCGGCGACTTCCGGCAAATGATCGAGACCACATTGCTTGCAGGCCTCGAGCGTCACGCGACGCCATTTCTCCGCTTTGCCTTCGCCGGGTTGGACGATGGTCCGGCGGGTAACGAGCGGTTGGATCTTCGACACTCCAAGCTCCACCGCCTTTTGGACGACGAGGTCCATGTTTTTCCCCTTCGGAATCGCGAAGGCGAGGGTGATGGACGGTGTGAGCGGGGGTGCCTCAAGCACCTTGCCGAGTTCTAGCCTCGCGCGGTCGCGCGTCACCTCCGTTACCGTGGCTTCGGCACACCGGCCGTTTCCATCGAAAACGGTCACAGTTTCGCCCGTCCGGATGCGCAACACCTGGGAGAGATGCTTCGCTTCGTCGCCAATCAGCCACGCTTCATCGGCCCAGGAATCGGGAGGCAGGAAGAAGCGTGGCATGGAAATGACGGGTCAGAGGTCGAAGAAGCGTCGCGCCTTCTTGACGAACGACTCTTCCATAGGCGAATTGTGCTGACCAATGGACTCGGAGAACGCGCGCAGTTTCGCCTGTTGATCGGCGTTCAGCTTCGTCGGCACCTCCACTTGCACTTTCACATGGAGATCGCCGCGGCGTCCGCCGGACAGACTTGGAATCCCTTTGTCGCGAATCCGGAAAACCGTGCCGCCTTGGGTGCCCGCGCCAATCTTGATGGCGGAGTGACCGTCAAGCGTCGGCACCTTCAGTTCGCCGCCAAGCGCCGCCGTGCTGAACGGCAATGGCACTTCGCAGAACAGATCCGAGCCTTCGCGCTCGAACACATCGTGCGCCCGGACGTGGAGGAAAACGTAGAGATCTCCCGCCGCGCCGCCGCGCACGCCGGCGTCGCCATTGCCCGACGAACGCAAGCGCGTGCCGGTGTCGACTCCCGCCGGGATGCGAATTTTGATCCGGCTATCGCGCTGCACCCGGCCTTCGCCTTTGCAGGTGCCGCACGGGTCGGAAACCGTTTCACCCGCTCCGCGGCATTCCGGGCAAGTCGATTGCTGGATGAAAATGCCGGCCTGTCGCGCGACTACGCCGCGTCCACCGCAAGTGGTGCAAGGACGGGTGCCGCCGGAACCTTTCGAACCGGAAGAATGGCAAGTTTCGCAACCGGTGAAGCGCTCGATTTCGAGTTCCTTCTCCACGCCGCGTGCGGCTTCCTCGAGGGAAATTTCGAGGTCGTAGCGCAGATCGCTGCCGCGTTGCTTGCTGCCTTTTTGACGACGGCTGCCGCCACCGCCGAAAAACTCTTCGAAGCCGCCGCCGAACGCCGAGCCGAACATCTGCTCGAAGATGTCGCGTGCGTCGTGGAAGCCACCGCCCCCGAAACCCCCGCCTCCGCCACCACCACCGAATGCGGCGTGACCGAAACGATCGTAGGCGGCGCGCTTGTCGGCGTCGCTAAGCGCTTCGTAGGCTTCGCCCAGCTCCTTGAATTTTTCCTCGGCCTCTTTGTCGCCCGGGTTTTTGTCCGGGTGGAATTTCACCGCCAGCTTGCGGTAGGCCTTCTTGATTTCCTCCTGCGTCGCGGTACGCGCCACACCGAGAATTTCGTAATAATCGCGTTTCTCGGCCATCGATCAGTCCTCCTTTTCCGCCGTCACCGGCGCTTTCGAAACCACCACGCTCGCCGGACGGAGCAAACGATCCCGCAGGCGAAAACCGCGGCGAATCACCCGCAACACGCGACCCTCGGGCGCGTCTGCGGTTTCTTCCTGTTGCACTGCTTCGTGGACGTTCGGGTCGAAATCTTTGCCTTCGGACGGGATTTCCTCGGCACCTTGGGAAGCGAGGAAATCGGACAGTTGGCGGCGCACCATGTCCATGCCGATGTAGATCATCGAGCCTTGGTCCTTGGCGGCGGCTTGCATGCCCATTTCGAAGTTGTCGATCACCGGCAGCAATTCTTCCAGCAACCGCTGGTTGGCGTAGCGGACGGCTTCCTCGCGTTCACGAGCGGCGCGTTTGCGGAAATTGTCGAGGTCCGCGGCCGTGCGCAGGGCGGTTTCTTTCCACTTCGTGGCTTCGGCTTCCAGCTGTTCCCAGGGATCGACTTCCGCCTCAGGGTCAACGGCTTCCGAGGTTTCCGGCGCAGTCTCGGGAGCCAATTCGTCTGTCACTTGGTCCTTGTCCAAATTCATGCGGCTACCTGTAGCCCTACCCGCCCCCGCGTCAACCCCGGGAAACGACTGCGGTCCGCGAACTCGCGATCACTCATTGGCCCCATCAATCAGCCCTCGTAACGCACCATGCGCTCCGTCGAGGAGAGGATCCTGTTTAAAAACGTCTTCCGCCCGCGATCTCGCCTCCCTCAACAAGGCGGTGTCTGCGAGGAAATCCGCGAAACGCAGCGATTCGAGGCCGCTTTGGGCGGTGCCTAGGACATCACCGGGGCCACGCAGGCGCAGATCCGCTTCGGCGATTTCAAAGCCGTCCGAGGTGTTTTCCAGCACGCGCAGCTTTTCCATCGCTTCGGGGTTTTTGCCGTCGGTCAGCAAAACGCACCAGCCGCGATGCCCTCCGCGTCCAATGCGGCCGCGTAGCTGATGGAGCTGCGCCAAGCCAAAGCGTTCCGCGTGGTGAAGAATCATTACGGTCGCGTTCGGCACATCGACGCCGACTTCGATCACGGTGGTGGCGATCAAGGCGCGAATCTCGCCGGCGCGGAAACGTTCCATGATTGCTTCTTTTTCCTCCGCCGGGAGTTTGCCGTGGAGCAAGCCAACTTCGTGACCGGGCAAACGTTTGCGCCATTTGGCGAACGCCTCCACGGCCGACTCGGCTTTCAACGATTCGCTTTCCTCCACCAGGGGATAAACGAGATACGCCTGACGGCCTTCATCGAGCTGGCCTTTGACGAACTTCGTCACGTCGGTCTGCTTGGCGTTCACCCGCACCGCCGTGACCACCTTGCCTCGCCCCGGTGGTTTTTCATCCAGCAGGGAAACGTCGAGGTCGCCATAGACCGTCAACGTCAACGTGCGCGGAATCGGCGTCGCGGTCATGACCAACACGTCGGGCAAAGAACCTTGCGCGCGGAGAAGCTCCCGTTGGGCGACGCCGAATTTGTGTTGCTCGTCGATGACGATGAAGCCCAGGTCGCGAAACGCGACTTTATCGTACAGCAGCGCGTGGGTGCCGATGAGGATTTGCGGCTCGCCTTCGTGAGGCTCGTGGCTGTCTTCCTGACGAGCGCTTGTGCGCAAGGCCAATCGAACGCCGAGAGGTTTCAGCCAGTGACGGAAGGTGAGGAAATGTTGCTCGGCGAGGATTTGAGTCGGAGCCATCAACGCCGCCTGACAGCCTGAATCGACCGCGAGCAACATCGCCGCCATCGCGACGAACGTTTTGCCCGCGCCCACGTCACCCTGCAGCAAACGGTGCATCGGTCGCGGCGACCGCATGTCGGCGATGATTTCCTTGATCGAACGCTTTTGCGCGCCGGTGAGTTCAAACGGAAGGCTCGCGTGAAAGCGCTTCAGCAGCGTCGTCCGTTGACCTTGCACCCGTCCTTCCTGCGCGGCGTAACGCGTTCGACGCCACAGCACGTTGAGCTGAAGCGCGAAAAACTCTTCGAGAGCAAACCGTCTTCTCGCGGCCTCCGCCTCTTCCATCGAAGCCGGGAAATGAGCGCAACGGAATGCTTCCGCACGTGAGAGACTGCCCGCCATTTCGTACGGATGATCCAGCGAGCCAGGCTCGGTCTCAGCGAGCAACGCGTAGGTCACTTCCCGTAGCCTTCGTTGGGAAACTCCTGAAATGTTGCGATAGATCGGCACGATCCGTTCTAGGTGAATTGATGCTCGCTCATCGTCCGGGAGGATTTCGAACTCGGGATGATCGATGATCAAACGCCCGCCGGATTCCTTGACCTTGCCGAAGACGATCAAGTCCTGCCCGGCCGCGAGCACCTTGGAAAGGAACGGCATGTTGAACCAGCGACAGGTCAGTTTTCCCGTCCCGAGCAGTCCCGATTCCTCCGTGAGAACCGTTTCGAAAAACGATCGCCCGCCGCCAAACCGGCGCGGCATCGCATCGGCCACATGCGCGCGCAAACAAACCGGTGGTCCGCCCGCTTGCACGGGAAACGCATCGAAGCGTCGACGATCTTCATGCCGCTTTGGCAGCCATTCCAATAAATCCGCGACCGTGCGGAGGCCCGCTTGCCCGAACGCCGTTGCCTCTTTGGCAGAAAGCCAGCCAATCGACGCAAGCTCGGCTTGGGCGGAAATCATGACGCAAAAGTTTCCGCTCACTCGCCAATCCGAGAAAGCTGACGAAGGTAATCGAACGAATAAAGCCCCGTGGCGTGCCCATCCGCCCAGCCGAGTTGCAACGCGTATCCGCCGACGGGTTTCACGCTGACCAAATCGAACGCACCCGGCCCGAGTTCCACCACCGGACGCAGCACGCGTCCGAGAGCATCCGGCTCGCCTTGGCAGGAAGCGCAAGGGCACGCCCGCCGAAGCAGTGGCAATGGCAAGTAAAGCTCCGCGCCATCGGAAAAGGAAATCGCCAGTTCGTTTCCAATGACGACGGCTTGATCGAAGTTCGTGAACATGGGGGTGGGCGTAGTTTCGCGGCTAACCCAGCTCTCCGTCCACTCGATAAGCACGTCGGCCGAAAATCGCCGAACCGACTCTAACCAAGGTCGCGCCTTCCTCGATCGCGACCTCGTAATCTCCGCTCATACCCATGCTGAGTTCCGGTAGGGCCAAGCCGGATTCCCGGGCGAATTGGTCGCGAAGCTCCCGCAAACGCGCGAACCATCCCCTCGCCCCTTCGGCATCGCTTTCCGGCGGAATGGTCATGAGCCCTTGAATCTGCAGACGCTCAAGTTTGCGCAAGCTCTCCAATTCACGCCTCAGCGTTTCCGGTTCGTAGCCGCCCTTGGACGCCTCGCCCGCCGCGTTCACCTGCAGGAAAATCTGTGGGCGAAGATCCAATTCCTCTGCCACATGCTGGATGTATTCCGCTAAACGCAACGAATCGACCGCATGGATCGCGGCAAAACGCGGCAGGATCTTGCGGACCTTGTTCCGCTGCATGCCACCAATGAAATGCCAACACAAGTCGGGCGGCAGCGCGGCGATCTTCGGTTCCGCTTCCTGCTGACGGCTTTCGCCGAACAACCTTTGCCCCGCCTCGAAAGCTTCGCGAATCGCCTCAACGGGAAACGTTTTGGAAACCGCGATCAGTCGCACGTCATCGACTGAACGTCCGGCGCGATGGCACGCCTCCGCCATGCGCGTCTTCACCGCAGCCAGATTTTCGGCAATTTCCGACATCACCGGACTTCAGGCTGTTTTGTCGCGTCCACCATCCGGCGACTTTCCGTGAGCTCAACAAGGTCCTTCAGGACAAGCAGCCCTTCCCGCTTCACAGGATCCAAGCCGGTCGGCCACTTCGGCGCATCGTCCAGCGCTTCGGTCGCGTTCTTCGCCCGGCGCATGTATTCTTGGTTCTCTTTCGACGGATCGAACTCGCGCAAACCAGTGCCTTTTTCGACGTCATCCAACGTCAGCTTGAAAAACTTGAACGTCTTCGCATCCGTCGCCTCCACGGCTTTGAAACGCTCGCGCCGTTCGTCGTTGCGCTGATGCCGTTGCCCATCGATGTCGAGCAGCTCCTTGCGGCGCTCGTCGAGATTCAATGACACTCGGTTTTCCTGCAGCCGGGCCTTCGCCTTGGCCACGTCTTCTGACACGTAAACGAAATCCTTGCTGGCGTTGATGCGTGCCTGGCTGAACACCTTCAGTCGCGGCAAAAACAAATCGTCCTTCTTCAGAGGATGAAAATCCGAAGCCGGGCGGATGCGATCGTGAGCCAAAGCATGATCGAGGAATTTTTCACCAATCTCCACCGCATCGCTCAAGTTGGGCAAGGTGACATCGGAACTCACCCCCTCCAATTGCGTGGAAGAACCGGACGGGCGATAAAACTTCTGGAAGGTGATTTTCAACGATCCCGCCCGGTCGCGAGCGGCGAAAAACGGCAGCATGCGGCCGATGTCGACCGGCTTTTGCACGGTGCCTTTGCCGAAGGTGGAAGAATCGCCAACCACGACAGCTCGGTTGTAATCCTGCAAGGCTCCGGCGAGAATCTCGCTCGCGGAAGCGCTGCTCTTGTCGATCATCACTACCAGAGGACCATCATAGAGCGGCTTCCGGTTGTCGGCGTTCTGCACCTGCACCTGGCCGAGCGTGGTCTTTACCTGCACGACGGGACCGCGGTTGATGAAAAAGCCGGTCATGCGCCGGACTTCTTCCAACGATCCGCCGCCATTGTTGCGGAGATCGAGGATGAGTCCGTCGATTCTCTCCTCGTTGAGTCGTAGCAGCAGCCTTTCCACATCGACCGAACAGTGGGTTTTCCCCTCCTCAAAATCCGCGTAGAAAGTGGGCAACGTGATCCAACCCATCCGGCGCTTAGCACCTTCCGGCTGGGTCATCTCGATCAGCTCGGCGCTGGCAAGTTCGTCCTTGAGCGAAACTTTTTCGCGTTTGATCACGACTAGCTTCGTTTCGCCCGCGGCCCCCCCCGCCGGCTCGACTTTCAAACGCACCGAGCTGCCCTCCTTGCCGCGGATCAAATCGACAACCTTGTCGATCTTCATGAACATGATGTCGGTCATCTCGCCGCTGTTGGTCGAATCCACCCCGACGATTCGGTCGTTCAGCTTCATCGTGCCTTCCTTGTCGGCCGGCCCGTTGACCACCAGTCCCATGATCTTCGTCGCGCCATCTTCCTCGGCCTGCAACAGCGCGCCGATGCCGACCAACTCATTGCGCATGCCGTCTTTGAAACGACTCATTTCCCGGAAGCTCATGTATTCCGTATGCGGATCATAGGAGCGGGAAACGGCGCTCAGGAAGTAGTTGGCGATCTCCTCCTCATCGGCGTCCTTCACGCTGTGCAGGAATCGCTCGTAACGTAGCGAAATCTTTTCTTTCGGCTCGCGTTCACCCTTGGTGGCATCCGGCTTGTTCTGATCCTTCGCCATTTTCACCAGCATTTCGCGGCGCAATGTTTCGGATAAAACAGCCTCTTTGAGCTGCAACCGCCACTGTTCGTTCGCTTCCGCTTCGTTGCGTGGCCATGGCGCGTCTTTGCGCGAACGCATCACGCTCTCGTTGCGGGTGAACTCGAACGATTCCTCTTTCAGGATCTTTTTTGCTAAGGCCACGCGTGCGTCGACGCGTTTCTCGAACGTCCGGTAAATGTCGGTGGCAGCACGCAGACTATCGCCCTGCAAAAGCAGCGTATGAAGTTTGTCGCCGTATTGCTCGTTGAAGCGACTGACGTCTTCCTGGGTGAAGTAAACGCGGTTGAAATCCAGATCACGCAAGTAGTCCTCCAGGAACCTTTTGCTCAATTCCGCGTTATACGGCAGTTTCGCGAAATGGGTATTCTGCAGCATGATCGCCATCTGGCGGCCCACTTCATTGAAGTCGGCTTGCTGGGCGCAAGCGGTGTTGGCGACGGCGAGTGCCGTGACGGCGAGAAGCGTCCGGCGAATGCGTTGAATGCTCATAGCTGGCGGCGCGATTGCTCCTAGGATAAGTTGGAAGACCCTGCCACAGTGTCGGCCGATGTCGATTTTTTCCACTCGGAATGCCATTTACCGGCGGGCTTTGCGCTGGTCCAGCCAACGCTGAAAATACTGCTCACGGGCAAGGCGATCTCGCTGTTTCAATTCCTCTGGCGATCCCGAGAAAGGCCCTTGAGGCTCGTCCGGGCGACGGCCCAATATCAACTCGCGATCGACCACCTTGCCGTTCTCCCAAAGTTTGAGTGTCACTCTTCCTCCTGGAGCACGACCCTGAATCCATTGGCTGAACGGCACATCGGCGGGCGCCTGTTCCCAAACCAGATCGTTGACTCCCACGATCACGTCGCCGGGATTGACACCGCCCTTCGCCGCCGGCGAATCCGGCACAACCATCGTGACCCGAATTCCAAACTTTGCCTTTGGAAGGTCAGGAACCTGGATGGCGATGGATAGCATCAGAATGCCCACATAGCCTTTGCCCTCCTTGAGGTAGTCTTCCAGCACCAAACTGCGCAGCACCTCCAGGCAGCGGCGGCGGACTTCCGGGTCTGACTCCTGCGTCCAACGCCGAAGCAACCACTCCTTCGCTGGTTCCGGCTGGCGCTTCGCCCAATCCAGCAAGCTCGACTGCGCAGCCTCCCGTTCCTGAAACGATTCGGCCGAGAGGCGCAAAATCGCTTCATTTGGCGGCGGCCCGGCAAAGACAGCCGGACACAAAAAGCCCCCGGTCACGAAAATCGCAAACCGAGGGCTAAAGTTCATAAACTTTCGAAAGAATTATCGTCCGAAAGCATTCTTTTCCGGCACCGTGATGGTGTCGCTCTGTTGCAGCTGGAAATTCATAAACTGTGGCTCCTTGAGGTTAAGGAGCTGAATTTTGCCGTCCCGAAGCAGCTGCACCCGGTTCATCGCCCCGAATTCAGTGGCTCCGCCTGCCGACTGCACCGCTTGGTAAATCGTCAAGCCCGGGACAAACTCCACCGGCCCGGTCTTCCGGACTTGGCCGCCGACGTGGACCATTTGCTTTTCCACGCTTTGGCCGGTCGACGAAAATACCATCACAGTAGGGCTCTTGTAAATTTGGCCCGCCTTATACGCTGCTTCAATGCGGCTTCCTAATGATGCGGGGCTCATCCCGGCAGCAGCCATTGGACCGATCAACGGGATGTTCACGGTGCCAGAGTCCGAAACGGGATATTCGCCCTGCACACGCGCTACTTCTTCAGCGGGAACGCCGCGAATATCGATTTTGATCGATTGCCCCGCCTTGATGATCGTTTGGGAGTAGGCCGAAATTGCCAGGCCCGCCCAAGCGAGAAAAAGCATGGTGATTTTTTTCACGTTCATAAACGCAGGGTGCCAGTTCTAGACGAAAGGTCAATACAGCTCGGAGTCCGCCTTCCCGGCCGCCGATTGCGAGCGAGCACCCGCTGTAGCCACCACGGGTGTGGATGCGGCAACCGGCATAGGGGCCGGGGCTTCCGATGGCGCGTAGTAGGTGTAGTAGCTGGTGTAATATTGATACTGGCTGTCGCTGCGGACATCGACGTTGTTCAGCACGACGCCGATCACGTGGCCGCCGACATTCTCGACCGCCTGCTTGACGCGCATCAGCATGTTCCGAGGAAGCTTGCGATGCTGGATCACGATCATCGTGAGGTCCACTTCGCTCGCGAGCACCGAAGCGTCGCTGACGCCAAGAATTGGCGGGCTGTCGACGAGCACTAGGTCAAAGCGTTGCTTCACATCTTGGATCAATTCCGACATCCGGCGGGAGTTGAGAATCCCCGCCGCGTCCGCCGGCAGGATGCCCGACGGCATGAAGTAGAGGTTGTCGACCGGCGTTTGGAGAATCACGTCCTCCAGCATTAATTCGGTGGTCAGGTAATTGGTGAGACCGACCGAGTTGTTGATATCGAAGAACGTATGCAAACGGGGACGACGAAGGTCCGCATCGATCATCAACGTGGTGTAGCCGCCTTGTGCGCAGATATAAGCGAGGTTCACCAACGTGGTGGATTTACCTTCGCCCGCGCCGCCGGAAACCACCGTGATCGCATTATCCTCCGGATTTTTCCGGTTGAATTCGATGTTGGTTCGCAGAATCCGGTAAGCCTCCGCATCCGGACTGTTGCCGCTTTGCTTGTGAAGAACACCGACATCCTTGGGCACCACGGCAAGAACCGGAACTTGGAGGTAGCGTTCCACGTCCTCCAAGGTCTTCACCGAGGTATCGAGGTATTCCAGGAAGAACGCGATGCCGACCCCGAAGATCAAACCAACCACCGCACCAAGACCTAGGTTGAGGGCGACTTTCGGGCTGACCGGGCCCGGCGAAATCACCGGCTCTTCATGAATGACGATGGCGGTCTCGGGCATACGATGCTGGATCTGCGCCCCTACCAACTTAAGTTTGAGTTCTTTTAGCAACTCGGACGACTGTTCATACTCGCGGTTCGCGGTGATGTAGTCGTTAGTATCGAGACCGGTCTTGATGGCCTCGTCCTTCTTCTCTTCCGTAAGTCGCTGCATTCTCACCACCTGCTCTTTCACCATTTCGAGCTGAGCGTTGAGTGTTTCGCGCAGGTTAGTGACCCCCTCTTGCAGTTGCCGCTGCATATTCGCGTAAATCTGCTTTTCGGCGACCATCGACGGATGTTTGTCCCCGATCCCGCTGGCACTGATGGCATCAATACGACGCTTTTGTTCGAGATATTGGGGATAGAGCGTTTTGATCGTATTTTCAGACAAATCCAACCCGGCTGCGTAAATCAAAAGCTGCTCAGTGTCATACTTCAGCAGACTTTGAATCTGACTTTCGAGCTGGATTTTGTCCTGAACCGCCTTCTCGTAACTAAGCCGGGCCGACTCAGCTCCTGCCTTGTCGTCTTGGGAAATACTCGTGCCATAAATGCTCTGCTCGCCCGTGGGAATAATACGTTTGGCGCGAACGATCGTCGCCAGTAATTTGCGTTTTTCCTCGGTCTTGTCCTCTTGGTCTCTGACCGCTTTTTGAAGTTCCTGCAAAGCACGATCCGCGTCTGCCGATTCGATTTCGCCACGGTAATCTTTATACGACTTGGCGACTTCTGCCGCGACATCGCGAGCGTCCTCCTTATTGGTATGCCGAACCGTGATGCTGATCAGGTCCGTTCCACGGATGTTCTGAGCATCTACGATGCCTTTTAGAATTTGGAGCACCGACTCCTTGTCGAGAGACCACTTGTTCGCCAAATCAAGTCGCTCCGACACGCGTAGCAAGACGTTGCGCGAACGGATGATTTCCAATTGGTTGGCAAAGAATGCCTGCGTCATGGAAGGTGAACCGCTCACATCTGCCGTGCTTCGGCCCAAAACAATCATCCCTTGAGTCGGCGGCTTGACCTGAACCTGAGCCTCGCTCTCGAACTTTTTCGGCATCACATAGGTGATCACCGCGGCCGTCATGAACACGAGCAGGAGAGTTAAAAGAATCACGCCATAGCGGTTTTTGATCACCTGCCAGTAATCGATCGCGTGAAGAGTCGCTTCAGATTGATTCGGGGTAGCGGTTTGCATGACGTCAGAACACAGGAAAAAGCCAGGGGGAAGGCGATCTAAGCCTAAAAAAGAAACTCCCGCAATGAACCATTGCGGGAGTTTGAAAGAAGTCAGCCAAGGAACACCATGGAAGATGTCCTGGGATCAGAATTCAGCACGAAGACCGACGCTGACACGGTTGCGGTCATACTCACCACCAACCAAATCGGAGTCAGACGTAGTGTGGTTGTAGCTCACACTGCCGTAGAGGTAATCGGTGAGCTTCACCGACAGACCGATGTAAGCATTAATCAAGTCTTCACCGAGGCCGTCTTCCGTGTTGGTAGGATCCGTTACATCGCGACCTTCGTCAAACGAAGTGTTGATGTAGTCAAGTCCACCGAAGAGCGAAAGCCGTTGAGAAAGCGCGTACTCACCCGCTACCCCAATGCGCAGCGTGCGGCGGGCATCGAATTCAAAGGTGTCCGTGCCATCCGAGCGAACAGTATCGTAGTTTTCCAAGCCGTAGCGAAGGAAGGAACGAACGGAGAACGCGGTATTGATCTGCGAGTTAAGGGCCACTTCCACGTAGGGGCTAACCGAATCATCAGCACCTGCGGCATCCACTTCGTGGAACTGAGCACCCGCGCGAGCGATCAAGATCGTGGTCGGGCTGAAACGATGCTCCACACCTGCCAGCAAATAATGATCCGTCGCGTCGGAAGCCAAACCGTCCGCAGTGGTCTGCGCGTAGCGGTATTCGCCGGTGAGAACCGTCTGCGGCGTGAGCTGATAACGACCTTGGTTGTAAACCATCCAAGTGAAGCGATCCGCGTTGGGAACGCTGCTATCGTAATCCAAACCGGTCAACTGAATGCCCGAGTAGGTGGCGAAACGCTCGCTCCAGCGATAACCAATGGAATTATCGGTTTGCCAGTAGAAGTATTCGCCCGCCTGACGACTCGTGGCGATGCCATACGCATAATCCGGCTCAAGCTCGTAGGCGATGAAGTTACGGCTGCTGAAGCGCAGGCGCTCGCTGAAATTGTGGGTGAGATCCACCCCAACGCGAGCTTGGCCGTAAACATCATCCATGTCCTCGCCACCCGGGGTCGGGTTGGAAGGCACATCGAAGTAATAAATCAAACCAAGTCGAGCATACACATCCCACGTGGTTTGCGGGCTGATGCTCACGAATGAAACACCCACATAGGGATTGATGCTCGTGGCGGAATCTTCCGTGCCGGAGGTCGGATTGACGTTATCGTCATAGACCAAATCAGCACCGACAATCCACTTCAGCGGAAGACTTTCCTTCGTTTCGCTGGTGTAGTAAAGGCCTTGGCCATAGGCAGAACCCACGGCGGCCATACCCGCAATACCGGCAAGAAGAGCGCGTTTCATAAGTTGTTAGGTTTTAGCTACGAAAATGTAAGCTTATGCCAGGGAGTGAACGCTCAGTCAACCTCTTCAAACGAAGTATCCGTCACAACCGGGTTGGAAACCGGAACAGTGTTCGGAGGAGGACCCGCCGGGAGGATGGGGAAACCACCCGGTGCAGCGCCTGGAGGCGGCCCGATCGGCGGGTCGGCAAGACCATTGGTCGGGAAGTCGAGCGGATTGAAAGCGGTGGTGAAAAGGCGGGAAGCCACATCGTCGCCGCTTTGCACGTTGGCGACCTTCGCGTCCTTGGAGTCGCCCGCGCCCGCTGCGGAGCACTTCGAAAGCACAGCCGCGATGGCGTTGATCGAATCTGGAGCAACCGCCGCCGCATAATGGGCGATCACGGCGGCCTGATCGGGAGCCGCCTGGATGGCGACGGTGACGATTTCCATCACCTTGGAAGAATCCGCCTGGGAAGCCTCGATCGCCGCTTTGACGATGTCGCCTGCTTGAGCTGGATTCGCAGCCACGTAGGATTGCACAAGGGAAAGCACTTCGGCAGGAGCCGCCTGAACCTTGCTTTTCACCTCGGCGGCCAGCTTGTCGGCTTTTTCAGCCTCAACTGAGGAAGGGGCAGGCGCGGCGACGGGAGCGAGCTCAGCCATTGCAGGAGTTACGGCACCGAGGCCGAAGGCCACTCCAAGCATGGCGAATTGGGTCGTTTTTTTCATGTTGGCGGAAGGGTTCCGGAATGAATGGACGGACAAATAAGCGGGCAGCGGGAATCGAACCCGCATGGCTAGCTTGGAAGGCTAGGGCTTTACCATTAAGCTATGCCCGCGATGACGGATGGACACTAGCAGCCCGACCCAAAGCCTCGCAAGCCCTTTTTTCTATAAACCATGATGCAATTCGCGCATTTTTTAAACTTTGATGAAATATTTAGAGTTGCGTTCCCCGGCTTCTCCGATAGCCGTCTGGGCAGCCAACGCGGGTGTAGTTCAATGGTAGAACGCGAGCTTCCCAAGCTTGAGGCGTGGGTTCGATTCCCATCACCCGTACCACTCAGCGCGGCAACGGACGGCTGAGCGACGGCGACCCCGCCGCGCAAAATCGCCAGGGTAGCTCCTTTCCTTTTGAAATTCCAATCCGGGGAGCGGATACGATTTCAAGGAGCTCTCCCTGCCACAGACCCCGCTGCGGTTCTGAGAGAAATTCCGCCGCATGGTAACCGCCATGGATGCCCAACGCTCGCGTGAGCTTCCCCGGGCCAGAACATAAGTCGCGGTCCGCGCAACCGGGCCGACGCTCGCGCATCGCTTCCAAGCCCTCGACTGGTTCCAACGCGCGGAAAAGGACGAAGCCATCCCGGTCGCCTTCTTTTACCAGCACGTTAAAAAGCCAATGGACGCCGTAATTGAGGTAAATGTAAGCGTGGCCCGCAGGATGACTCGTGACGAAATGTCGCGCGCTCGGGCGAAAAAACGTGTGACAGGCAGGGTCGTCTTCTGCGGCATAAGCCTCGGTTTCGACGATTCGCCCGACGCATCCATCCCATTCAAAATAGCAACCGATCAGATCGCGCGCACAATCGACGGGATTTCGCCGGAAAAACTCCGAGCCTATTCGTTCCTGCTTCATAGACCCGTGGGGTGGTCGATGAAGGCCCAGGGCAGATTGAATCGCCCGGCCAATTCGGTTGCCAATACCTTTACCCCGAAGGTTTCTGTGGCGTAGTGCCCGGCGTAAAACAGGTTGATGCCTAGCTCCTCCGCCAGAGGGAAGCTCCAATGAGGCCCTTCGCCAGTGACGAAGGCGTCAATGCCCGCAGCCGCAGCCGCGGCGACTTCGCTTCCAGCGCCACCCGTCACTATTCCCACGGTGAGCAACTCTTCCGGCCCGCCGGGGCAAACGTGAACCGGACTGCCGACGGCCGATCGCAACCGTTCCGCCAATTCCTCCCGCGTGCCTTGCCACTTTCCCTTCAGCCCGATCGGCAGGCCTTTCCAATCGAGAAACGGCTCGGGATCGCGCAACCCGATCGCCCGGGCAAGGCAGACGTTGTTCCCCCATTCTGGATGCACATCAAGCGGCAGATGGGCGGAATAAATCGCGAGCCCCGACTGCATCGCGCGGTGAATTTTCCGATAAAAAGCTCCGCGCAACGGCTGCACGCCCTGCCAGAACATCCCATGGTGGACCAACAGCAATCCCGGTCCGCCCTCCGCCGCCGCCTGGACCACCGGCAAAGAGGCGTCGACCGCCGCGACAATCCGCCCCACTTCGCCGGCATTTTCCAACTGCAAGCCGTTGACCGCCCCCCCGTAATCGGGGATCGAAGCGATCCGCAGTTCGGTATCGAGAAAATCGACGATCCGGGAAAGTTCCACCATGGGCGAAACCTAGTCGCCCCCTTCTCCGCTGACAACGCCCCGCTCCAGGAACTCCCGCAAATCCTCCGCCAGCGGCGCTTCCCATGCGACCTCACGCTCGCCCCAAGGCACCGCCAGCCGCGACGCATGGAGCGCATGCCTCGGCAGCAACAGCCGCTCTTCCAACGAGCCGGTCCAACCGGTCCGCGTCCATTCGAGGTAAGCCGAACCGTCGCCCGAATAAATTTTATCCCCCACGATCGGATGTCCGGTGTGTGCGAGGTGCACTCGGATCTGATGCATCCGGCCGGATTCGGGAAAACAGCGAACCAGCGAAAACTTCCCCTCGGCCCGCTCGAAACGCCGCTCGACTTCAAACCGGGTCACGCAACCACGGCCCGACGGATGAACGGTTTGCCGGAGCCAAATGTCCGATTCGCCCACTTCGCCCGCCCGGCAAATGGGGGCGTCGCAACGCCAGGCAGCCTCCATAGGCCAGCCATGCACGATCGCCCGGTAAACTTTCTTCGCCTCCCGTTTCTCGAAAATGCGGCAGAGAACTCGTGCCGCATCGCGGTGTTTCGCAATCAACACCACCCCGCTGGTCTCGCGGTCTAATCGCGTGATGATCGAAAGCGCCGCGCCGTTTTCCATTTCGTAGGAAAGCAGGATCTCGACGCCGCCGAGGAGATTCGGCTCCACCTTGCCATTTGCGGGATGGACGATCAACGGCGCGGGCTTGTCCACGACGATCCAGTCGTCGCTTTCGCCAAGCACTTTGAAATCCGCCACCGCGCGCAAACTCACGCTCCGAACCTGTCCACCGCCGCGTTTCCTGCCAAGAACCGTTCGCTCGGGTCGATCTTCGCCCTTGGCACCGGGCGTCCGGCGCGAAAGACTCCCGGCCCCATGCCCGCCGACGTCCAGCACACTCTCGCCGGTTCCGCCACCCTTGAAGGCACCTCCCTTCACACCGGTGAAAAAGTCACCCTGACGCTCAAGCCCGCCCCCGAAGGCCACGGCTTTAAATTCCGTCGCATCGATTTACCCGATCAACCGTTTATCGCCGCGGATGTCGACAAGGTGCAAACCGTCGAGCGCGCCACCACTTTGGCCGAAGGTTCGGTGAAAGTTCACACCGTCGAGCACGTCCTTTCCGCCCTCACCGGCATGGGCGTGGACAACGCGCTCATCGAAATGAACGCCAACGAGCCGCCGATCGGCGATGGTTCGTCCCGTCCGTTCGTCGAGCTCATCAAAAAAGCCGGCATCGCCGCGCAGAGCGCCCCCCGCAAGACCTGGGAAATCCGCGAACCGATCCACCTCGAAACCGGCGACGGCACCCTGATCACCATCGTTCCGAGCAAAACCTTCCGCGTTTCCGTCACCAACGTCGGCCCCGATGGCCGTTTCACTCAATATTTCTCCAGCGAGGTCACCCCGGAGAAATACGAGAAGGAAATCGCCCCGGCCCGCACCTTCGTTTACTACGAAGACGTTAAGCCGCTTCTGGAAAAAGGTTTGATCAAAGGCGGCTCGCTCGAAAGCGCGGTCGTCATCCGCGGCAACGAAGTGATGTCGAAGGAAGCCCTGCGGTTCCAAAACGAGTTCGCCCGTCATAAGGCGCTCGACGTCATCGGCGACCTCATTCTTTCCGGCAAACGCATCCTCGGCCACGTCATCGCGGTGAAGCCCGGCCACGGCCCGAACACCAAGATGGCCGCCACACTGAAGAGCGAATATTCCCGCATGCGCTCGATGATTCCGCCGTTCTCAATCCCGAAGGGCGAGACGGTTCTGGACATCAACGACGTGCTCAAAATTCTCCCCCACCGCTATCCGTTCCTTTTAGTCGACCGCGTGGTCGACTTCGAGGGCGACACCAAGTGCACCGGCGTGAAAAACGTCACGATGAACGAACCGTTCTTCCCTGGCCATTTCCCCGGTCACCCGATCATGCCGGGCGTGCTCCAACTGGAAGCGATGGCACAGGTTTCCTCCGTGCTGATGCTGCGCAAACCGGAGAACGCCGGCAAAATCGGCTACTTCATGAGCGCCAACGACGTGAAATGGCGTCGCCCGGTCCTTCCCGGCGACACGCTTTTCATCGAAGCCGAGGTCATCAAGATTCGCGGCTCGATCGGCCAGACGCGGTGCAAGTGCATCGTCAACGGCGAGGTCGTCTCCGAAGGCGAGCTGAAGTTCGCTCTGATGGATCAGTGAGCATTTTGGATTAGGGAGCGGGATCGCTCCTGCTCCCTATTCCGCCGTGGAGCCGAAACCGGACGAACGCTGGGCGAGGAAAACTTTCGCACCGTTCGTCTGGAAAGGCACCGGCCGGCACCTCAACGCGACGGCGGCGAGCCATCTTCCGCTGGCGCCGCTTGCTCCGTCGACTTCCGGCCCATCATTCCTCGCGGCTTCCGTCCTCCCATTTCCTTAGGGGCAGGCATCTCTGGTTTTTTCGCTCCAAGGAACGCGGTGGCGTCAGGCAACGCGAGAAATCGCGCCGCCTCAAGAAGCGGTGCGGCGTCCTCCGCCGAAAGCTGATGAGCCGCGGATTCAAGCAACGGCACTGCGGCCGAATCGCCTAGGCGAAGCATTACATCCACCGTTGCTGCCCGCACTGCGGGATCACTGGCGCTTAGATAAGGAGCCAAAGCCGCAGGCGACTCGGCCGTCTCGATATTTTGCAAAGTCGCCTCCGTGGCCGCGGATGACATCCCAGCCGCCAGCGCCGAATCACCAACTTTGTCTTCGTGAATAGAAGCAGCGAGAGGCGATTTCGGAGGCCCGGTTCGTCGTCCTTCAGCAGGCTGAACCGGTTCCGGGGAAACCTTAGCCTTCCGGCTGATCTCCACTCCGCCCCAGATCGCGAGCGCCAAGAAGACCAAGGAGCCCGCGACACGCCATCGTGGGAAAAATTTCATCTCACAGAAACGCTCCCTAGAGCACCACAAGTTTTCACTCGGAGCGCGGAAAAATAGCAATGTCGTCGACCGCCTTGGCCGCTGCAAAGTTGATCGAACCTTCCACGGTGATGGGCTGTTCGTTCTCTTCGGCATCCAAATAACCACCAGCTATCGAAGTAATTTTCGCACCGGTCGTGAGATAAACTCTCTTTCCGGCATCGTAGCGCAGAGTCGCGCTATACATTCCAAATGCTTCCAACAATGGAGCGATCCCAAGCTGCACGGGGCCTTTTAGCGAAACGCTATTACTAAAGCTCAGCGGGAGCCAAATCTCGCCGTTCCATAGCTGAGTCTCTTTAAGAGACATCGCGGTAAGGAACGTGTCGGACATCGAGCCGAAATACAGGTGATTGGTGACGTCGATGGGAGTGGTGATGATCGTGCTCTCACCTTTTCGGATTAAATAGAATCCAAAGGGCGCCCCTTCGTCGTCGAATGCGACGACCAGTGAGTAATTCACATCCGCAACCACTCCCCTCTCCACCATGGCAGCCAGGAACGCCGCGTTGGTCAGTTTAGTGGTGACGTATTTGCTTTTAAACTCGTAGGTGCCTTTCGGTGGAGATGAGTTGGAGGTTGTTATTTTTTCCCAATCGGAAACCCCGTCTTTATTCGCATCGGGCAAAGCCGGGGCCACACCGGTCACCGTGAGAACAAGCGTCACCGGAGCGATGGATCCTGGCTCAGGATCGGCATGCAGAACCGGAGCTGAAAAAAGAGCGGACGAAACAAGGGCGAGGGGAAGGCGGCGCATCATACGAGCGTCTCCTGCTAGTTTTCGCCGCTTGATCTGTCAATGCATGTCTCGGGAACGTGACCCACATTTATCCTATTTCTCTACCCATTCTTGCGTGATAGATGCGTGAAATGCGCTACCGTCCTTCCCGGTTTTTCCTCGTCAGCCTTATCGCGTTGATGACGACGGGCGCGACGACGTTCTGGATCTGGCATCGCCTGCATAACGTTCCTCTGCAACGGATGAAGGGCATCGAGGTTTTGAAAACGCTGCTCCTTCCCCGCGAGCAAAACGACGACCTCATTCTCACTGCCGAAGATCGACGACGAAACCGCCCTGCCACCGAGGCGCTGATGCATCAAGTTTCGGCCAAGTATCCGGCGCTGCAAATTCCCAGTCATCCGGTTGCGGAGGCCGAAAATGGCTTTCTCCAGCTTTACCGGTTTTCCCAAGAATACGACCGGCTGAAATCCCCTGCCTTGCGGGGATTGCGGGGATTACTTGAGAGCACACGCTGGGACGCGGAGGAAGCGAAACGCCTGCTCGAACAAAACGCCGAAATGGTCGCCAGGGTGGAAACGATCGCCGCTATGAGCGGACGCTCGACCATTGGCATGCCCGAAGAATACGACGGCTTCATCCAAGCGCGGTGGATCAAACTCGCGGCGGAAGTTCTTCTGATAAAAGCCCGCCTCGCGGCGGAGGCACACGATGAGCAAGAAGCGCTACGCCTCACGAAAACGGCACTCAATCTCGCCTCGCATCTGCGCGAAATCGAAGAGCCGACTCTGCTGGGAGAAACTGTTGGGATATTGATCGATCTCGCGGTCGTTCACATGACACACCAGCACCTTTTGCCCGCGCTGGGTCGCGAAGCGAATCTCCCTCAATGGAAAGCAGCGCTTCACCGCCGTTCCTACAACCCGGCGGATTTTGCGCACGTGATTCGAGGAGAATGGAGTAACGCCATGCGGTACTACCTGTTTCCCATCTTGGTCGACCGCTCAAACCGCCACCGGCCGAAAGATGCCGACGAATTCGCACACATGATTTCTTTCCATTACCAAGCCTACATCGGCCGGCTGCATCGGATGCGTTTGGCGGAAATGGCGAAGGATCCGGGCATCGCGGTGCCGGGCGATGCAAAGAAACTGTCCGCGAAGAGCAACCAACTCTACGATCTCCTCATGATCGGAAGCAAAAGCTGGAGCAAAGGCTATCAGCGCGCGGCCGTGATCATGGCCCAATCGCAGGCTGCTTTCGATTTACTGATTCTCGAAAAAACCGGAACCGCGCTCACTTCCGGCAGCTCCAAGGGCGTGACTCCCGATCCGCTTGCCGAAAAGCCGTTCACTTTCGATCCGACGACCCGCACTTTGACGACAAAGTCGAGCGACGTCGCCCCGTTAAAGCTGCCATTTTAAAGAGCCGACGGATTACACGGCGCGCTCTTCCATCGCATCGCCCACCACTTCTTCCGGCACGATGTCGGCGCGCTGATAAGAAGTCATCGCCGAACGCACCATCGCCACGGCGCTCTCCCGTTCGTCGTGAATCACAATGACCTCGCAGGCGCGGAGGGTTTCCACTTCACCGGGAAACTTCGCCCGGCCGAAGATGACGATGCCGGGATTGCGCTCGCGCACCAAGGGCACGGCGGCGCAAGTGATATGAGTTTGGGGAAACGTGAACGCCACCAAGCGCGCCCTGCCGATGCCCGCCAGATCGAGCGCTTCCGGATGCGTGGCATCGGCGAACAACACAAGTTGTCCTTCCTTTTTCAAATTAAGCACGGTGTCGGAATTCAGCTCAAGAATCAGCGTGTCGACTCCGCAGCGTTTGAGCGCGAGATTCAACGAGCGCCCCACCGGGCCATAGCCGCAAATAACGGCATGATCGCGTAACTCCTTGATCGCCTTGGAGGGCGCGAGGTTTTCCGGCAAAGGTTTGCGGGACACGAACCAACCGCGGCTTTCCATCACGCGACCCAACGGACCGCTCAAGCGCATGAGTCCGGGCACCAAGCCCATCGTGATCGCGCTGCAAATGAGCAGCAGTTGGACAGTCGCCTCATCGAATGGCCTCAAATTCGACGCCTTTTGCATCAGCACTAGTGAAAACTCCCCCGTGCTCGCCAAGGCCGCCGCCGCGAGCAATGCGGGGCGAAGAGGCAGTCGCAAAACCTTCGCGACCCCAAATCCCACCGAACCCTTCAGCGCAAGAATCGCCAGGCATCCGCCTAGCACTCGCGGCCAATTCGAGACGATCGCGTCCAAATCGATTTGCAGGCCGACGGAGATGAAAAAGAGCGCCAGAAACAAATCTTTGAAAGGCAGGATGTCCGCCATGATCCGGTGGCTGTAGATCGACTCGCTCACCACCAAGCCTGCGGCGAACGCTCCGAGCGCGAGCGAGAGATCAAGCGCTCCCCCAGCCATCGCGACGCCGCAGCAAAGCGCCACCACGGTGAGGGTGAAAAGCTCCCGACTGCGAGTCTGCGCCACCGCATGCAGCAACGGCGTAATGCCATAGCGGCCGAGCAAGAGAGCGCCGCCGAGGAAACCCACGCCCTTGACCATCGCCACCATCATCCCTCCCGCAACGGAACCGTTCCCTTTGCCATAAAGCGATGGCAGAATCAGAATGAAAAGAATGACCAACAGGTCTTGAAAGAGCGCAATCGCCAACGCCGCCCGCGCGCCGGGATTGTTCGGCTGGCCGAGATCTTGGAACGACTTCATGGCCACGGCCGTCGAGCTCAACGCCACCGCGACCGCCAGAACCGCGGTTTCGGCGGGCGGAAACCCGAGCATCCACGCCACGCCTCCCGTCACCGCCGCGGTCAAGCCCACCTGCAGGCCGCCTCCTTTCAACGCCATACGCCAGAGATGGCCCAGTTCGCCGAGTGAAAATTCGATCCCCAAAGTAAACATCAGCAGGATCACGCCGATTTCCGCCAAATGGGAAATCACGGCATCGCCTTCTTCGCCGCCCGCGAATGGCAGCAAACCGGTGTTCGCGATGACCACGCCGCACAGCAAATAACCCACTAGGAGACTTTGACGGAACTTCACCAGCACCAACGACACCAGCACGGCCAGGATCAGCACCAGGCTCAGCAAAGCAAATAGCGGGGAAACATTCGCCCCTGCGGAAGCCAGCAACCAACCCATCGTCATCGGCGCCTTTCTCGTCGCCTAGTGGAACCGGGCAAAGCGGAAAGTGAAAACTTTACGGCAAAGGCCGACGCGGCAGGAGGATCGAAAACAAATCCAGATCGATTGCCTGAGGCTGCCCCAGGAATTCGAGAAGCACCTTCACCCGCTCCGCCGCCGGAGCAACCGCCACCACCGAGCCACGCATGCCTTGAAACGGCCCGATCGCGACTTCGACTTCCTCCCCCACCTCGATGGCAGGCGAAAGCGTGAGCATCTCCGCGTCGGAATTTTCGCGGCGGGCGATTTCATCCCGCAAGGAAACGATAAACCCTTCCGGCACCGGCGGCACGTGGTCGCCGAATCGCACCAGCCCGCGCACGCCTTGGCAAAAAGCAACCGCCCTCTCCAACTCGTTCAGCGGAAACTTCGCCAACAAATAACCGGGGAACAGCGGCTCGACCCACCAGATCTTTCCCCGCCGGGTGGCTTTGCGATAGCGTAGCCGCGGGCAAAACACCTCCACGCCTTCCAACTCCCGCAGGTGTCCCGCCGCGATGTGCTCGCGCTTTGTTTGCGTCCGCACACAATACCAAGCTGTCTCGCTCTGGACGTCTCCGTTCATTCGCCGAGCATTTTCTGTAGCATCGGCAGCATCATCCCGCCGCGCTTCATCCAACTTCTCAGTTTGCCGATGCGTTCCTCCAGGAACTCCCGACGCTCGGAATCGGATTCCTCGGCAACGGATTCATACAAGCGGCCGATTTTCGTTTTGCCGCTATCGAGGTGAGGACGGACTTGCTCGCGAATAAATCCGCCGACCAAGCGCTTCAGTTCCACCGCCGGCTCATAATACGTCCGGCGCTCACCTGGCAAATTGACCTCACGAATCGCGCCGAGTTGCTTCAACGCCCGAATGCCTTGGCTGCCGGAACCTTTGCTGATCTCCAGTCGCTCGACCAAATCGTCCAGAGCCAGCGGGCGCGGTGTAATAAACAACAGCCCGTAGATTTCCCCGATCGAACGGGGCAAACCAATCACTCGCACGATGTCCACAAACACGCCCACCACCTGACGTTCCAACTCGTCCAGCGAGTTGGAAGAAGAATCCGGTGCCGACGGAGGGGACATGCAACCGTTCCGTAACCTCCACGGCAGGTTTGTTCAAACTTTTTTGAACAAACCCGTGCCGGCCGCCGAACCATTCGGTTTGCCCTCCGCACCCTCCCGCCCTTTCCTCCCCCCATGTTGCTGGACCTCAAAGGAGACCTCGCGGATCGAGCCTATCCGATCCTTGCGTCGTTGGTTTGCCCTCGCCCGATTGCATGGGTCACCACGCTCAACGACGACGATTCGGTCAACGCGGCACCATTTTCCTTTTTCAACCTCATGGGCACCGAACCGCCGTTGGTCGTGTTTTGCCCCGGCGATCAGGACGATGGCACCCCGAAGGACACCGCCCGCAACGTTCAGAGCCGCGGCGAGTTCGTGCTTCATCTGGTCGATGAGCCCTTGGCCGAAGCAATGGTGCGCACCTCCGCCAGCCATCCCTACGGCCAAAGCGAAGCCGAACGGGAAGGACTGCTCACCACACCTTCGGCCACCCTTTCCGCGCCCCGCCTCACTGAAGCGCCCGTCGCGCTCGAATGCCGCGTCCACTCCATCCAACGCATCGGCCAAAACCGCCTCGTGTTCGGATTGATCGAAGCCGTTCACGTGCGCGACGACCTCTACGATCCCGAACACCGGAAAATCCGCACCGACCTTTACCATCCGGTCGGCCGCATGGCGGTGCCTAACTGGTATTGCACCACCCGCGAGCAATTCGAAATCGTCCGCCCTGCCTGACCGATGGCCGCTTCCGATTTAGATTTCCCCCTCCAGGGCGCGACACCTCGCCTGGTGTTGGCCCCAATGCAGGACGTCACCGATCTCCCCTTCATGCGGGTGATCGCCCGCCGGGGCGCGCCCGATTGGTTCGTGACCGAATACTTTCGCGTCCACCCCGATTCGAAGCTCGACGCCTACGTGCTGCGTTCGATCACCGAAAACCAGACAGGCAAACCGGTTTTCGCCCAGATGATCGGGCATTCGATCCCCGATCTGGTGCGAACCGCAAAAGAACTCCTGCGCCATCCAGTCGCAGGCATCGACCTGAATCTCGGCTGCCCCGCCCCGATCGTCTGTCGGAAAGACGCGGGCGGCGGATTGCTCCGATCACCCGAGCGTGTAAATGAAATTATCGGCGCACTGCGCGATGCGATCCCCGGACGCTTCACCGTGAAAACGCGCGTCGGCTATCATGATGCGGAGGAATTTCCCCAGTTACTGGAAGTTTTCCGCCGCCACGCGATCGACCTACTGACCATCCACGGCCGCACGGTGCTGGAGCGCTATCAAACGCCGGTTCACCCAGACTGCGTCAAACTGGCCGTCGACACTCTGCCTTGCCCCGTGATCGCGAATGGCAACGTCGTCGATGTCCCCACCGGCCACGGTTATCTAACCCGCACCCAGGCCGCAGGACTGATGGTCGGCCGCGGCGCGATCCGCAATCCGTGGCTCTTTGCCCAACTCCGCGCCTCGTTTACCGGGAAACCATCACCCGCCCCCACCTATCGCGACCTACACGAGTACGTTCACGAGCTTTACGACGAACTCGCGCAGGAAACCAAACGCTTCGATCCGCTCGGCCACGTCCAGCGGATGAAGAAAACCATGGCTTACGTGGCCCAGGGCCTACCGGAAGATTTCGGCTTTCGGATTCTGCGGGCAAAAACTCCCGAGGATTTCCAATCCGCCTGCGCCGATCATTTGGATCACGACGCCCCGCTTCCCGATGCGCCACCCGAGCACTCCAAGCTGTTCTGCGGATTCGCTTCGTTACGGCCCTCCGACGTCCTTCGCGCATAATATACAAGAGCAGGATATCATAAGCAATAGCACCCATGGCCCATCATTCGCATATAAATCACTTTAATTCAGACTCTCCACCCACCCACGCTATTTCGTAATGGAAACAAGGGAGTGACTGAGATATCGATTAATCGCTATCTGCATGAAAAACGTCCTTCCCAGGCGAAAGCATTCGCCAGGCCTCACCTTGCTTGAGCTCACAGTCGTGATCTCGGTGCTCCTCTCGCTGGCATCTTTGCTCACTACAGGCGCGCGCGCATGGAAACGTGGAGCGGACCGTTCTCAATGCTTGATGTCGTTGCGCACCTTTCAAGTCGCCGTGCGTTCCTATCAGAATATTTACGGCTATACCGATAACTTGGAGCATCCGCTGGAAGGAGGCACTTCCGATCTCACGGAAATCCTTTCACGCAGGGAATTCATCACGTCGGCCCAATACAATCAGGCGAAAGGTACCCAGCCATGCCAAGGCGGCGGACGTTACTCTCCTAAAAACGATCCGAACCGTTTCCCCCCGCGTGGCGAGCCCTATTTGGTTTGCTCCTTGGCTCCTGAGCCAGACGCCCATCGCCCGACGAAAACCGGCGATTGGTAAAAAAATCCGGAGCGGAAAAACTCCCGCCCCGGACGAAACTTTTCGATCACTTCAAGGTGACTGTCACCTCAGGCTTCGTTTCGACTTTGATGCCATCGATGCCTTTGAGCGCTTTCTCGAAGTCGTCGGGCGTTTCCGGTTGAGCGGCTTGAAGTTTCTTCAGCGCACCGGGAGTCTGCACGACCTTGCCGAAATCCATTTCCATCAGCGTGATGGTATCGCCGCTGGTATGGGTGGCGTCGGTCGAAGCGATCCCGCCCTGAGCCATCAGTTTCACCGCCACCTTCATGTCGGAGAACATCTGCTTCATCATCGCTTCCTGCTGAGCATCCGCCATCGCATTGGCTTCCGGCTGTTCGGCCTTCGGCTTGTCGCCGGGTTTCGGCTGCGGCAGGTGAATCACCAGCTTGCCACCGGCATAGGTGAACGTGACCGGTTCTTCCTTCTTTTGGGACTGATTGGCTTCCTCGACTCCCGCGGGCTTCATGTCGCTGACCGCATCACCAGGCTTGAACTTCACCTTGTTGATGTCGGCAAACTTGTAAGTCACGCGCGCACCTTTTTTGCCACCCGCGTCGATTTTCTCCGATTTCTCGAAAATCACGCCTTCCCCCATCGAGGTTGCCTTGGTCTTGGCCTTGTCCTCCGAGAACATGTCGGCGAGTGGATCCTTCTGATCCTTTTCCTCACCGCCCATGGCCGACATTTGCGACATCATCGCCACGGCTTGAGCGCCCAAGGTGGTTTCTTCCACGATCGTCCCGCTGCCATCCTTGTTCAGGTGGATCACGGTTTCCGACTGGAAACAACTGGTCAGGCCCAACGCGGTCGCAGTCGCTAACAGAGTGAAAAGTAATTTTTTCATAAGGCTGTGAGGTTCATGGCCATCATGATGGAGATTCTAGCATAAACAAGACCGCGATCCTGGAAAAAACGAGCCTTCCGGCAACGTGGGGCTCATCTCATTCTTCACTGGGTCCGAAGCAATCGCCGCCCGACGTGATTGCCCATTCCATCGGTCCGGCGGGCAATATCTCTACTCCAGCGTTACTTGGCTCGGTCGTGCTCACCGGGCGATTTCTCTCGTTACCCGACAGTCCGGCGGAAGAAAATTTCAACTCATGGAACCATCTCCGCGCCGTTTTGGCGGAGACATAGAAATGGATCATGCGGTTGAACTCTTTCCATGCCAGCTTTCCGTCACCGTTCGAATCGAGTTCATCAACCGCCACGTCAGAGAATGCCGGGCTTTCAGCACTTTCACGCGGCATGGCTTTCGTCCATTCGACCGGATCAATGATCTCGTTAGCGTCTTCGTCAAACCAAGCGAACATCTCCGTCTGGAGCTGAACCAATGCGTGGTTTTTCGTTAACTTTGCGGGAAGTAGCTTCGCGAATTCGCCCGCATCGACCACGGCATCGCCGTTGAGATCGAGACGATTGAAGCGCTTGATGAACGACTTCGGACTTTGTCCTGCATCAACCGTAGAGGCGACGAGGGCACACGACGACAATAGGAATAGGGGGAGACGCATAACCGGGGGGGGAGCCCCATGGAAGCAGATATACCTCACAACTCCAGAACAAATCGCCGGCCTTGAGAAGGAACGCCCGCCGGGTTTGATTGCCGCATGCGTTTGCTTTGGGTTTTTCTCGGTTTTAGCCTGCTGATTCTCGGCACGTGGGCCCTGTGGGGCGGCAATTTCGACGCCCGGTTCGGCTTTGAAGCGACCGCCGCCTGGCTCACTGCGCATCCCGGCTGGGGCGGCCTGGCGGGAGCTGGGTTACTGGTCGCCGATCTCTTTTTGCCGGTCCCCAACACGATCGTCATGTCGGCGCTAGGATACGCTTATGGGACGCTAATAGGTGGCTTTTTTGCAGTGGCGGGATCAATCGGCGCCGGCATCACCGGTTATGGCATCGGCCGCCTGTTACCCGAACGCATTGCCCGGCGATTGTTGGGAGAACTGGATTACGAAAAAGGTCGGCTGCTTTTCGCCCAAGGGGGCGGCTGGGCATTAGCGCTCTCCCGTGCGTTACCCGTGCTGCCGGAAGCCCTTTCCTGCACCGCGGGATTGGTCCGCATGCCCTTCGGCAGATTCGTGGCAGCGATCGCCTGCGGCAGCATCCCGACTGGTTTGGTGTTTGCCGCAATCGGGGCAGCGGGCCGTCAAGCACCGGGATGGGCCTTGGCCATGTGCCTCTTCGCACCCGCTTTGCTGTGGTGGGGCGCCCGCCGCTGGCTCGCCGGGCCGACCGAGGGATCCACGTGACCTGAACGTGACTCAAGCGAACAAGCGGGATTCGTCATACGAAGCACTGGAGAGAACTTGCCCGGCGGATAGAATCACGTAAAACGTCCTGCGTGAGTTGCCCCCGCTTCGTCATCAAAGTCTTCCTCTATCAGATCACACCACAGATCTGGCGAAAGTTATCCGTGCCCGCTTCGTTCACCTTCGCGCAGCTCAGCAATGCGCTTCAGGACGCGATGGGTTGGGACAACAAGCACCCTCACGAATTCCGCCACGGCAAAGGCAAGCGGCTGACAGACGTGATCGGGCCGGTCGGTCTGGCCGATCAGGTGCCGCCCGGCGGCGAGTTCCAGGACGAGGCGCAGCTGACCTTGGCCGACTTCATTGGCAAAAAGCGCCTGCCGATCCGGATTCTCTACCGCTACGACTTTGCCGAAGATTGGATCCACGAAGTCGTTTTCGAGAGCAAGGAGGAGAGTGAGGAAACCGGCCCGCTCATGATCGATGGCGCCCGTGCCTGCCCGCCGGAAGACTTCGGCGGAGCGTTCCAATACATGGAAGCGCTCCATGGTCAGATCGGCTGGTATCGAGGCGAGTACGACCCGGAAGCCTTCGATATCAAGGAAGTCGTCTTCGGCGGCAGAACCCGGAACCCGAAAAAGCGCAAATTGCGCTGAACGTCGACCGGGTTTCCCCCTTCAAAAAATCGGTGGACGCCGCTGGCGGGGGGGGAACCACGGCATCCACCGATGTGGAATTGGGGAGATGTAAAGTGGGGGGAGGGGGATAAACCGGGTCTTGGGAGGTGGGGGCCTCGTGCTGACAGGAACCATATTGCACAAAAACGGCCACATGGGCATTCCGTGATCGCGGAGGGCGGAACGCACTTTTTTCGCCCGCGGATCGGGCAAATCGCCTGTTGAGCCGCCCCCTTCCCTCCCCCATTCTCCACCCGCATGCGCGACGATCATCGCCACTGGATCGAGGCCGACCGGGCCCATTGCTGGCATCCATTTACCCGGCAAGACGAGTGGTGCCGTCAGGAACCGATCCTCTTGGCGCGGGGCGAAGGCGCTTGGCTGTGGGACACGGAAGGAAATCGTTACCTCGATGGCAATTCGTCGATCTGGACCAACATCCACGGCCATCGTCACCCCAAGATCGATGCAGCGATCCGGGCGCAACTGGAGGCGGTGGCCCATACTTCCTACCTCGGCTTCGCCCACCCGCGGGCCTCGGAACTGGCGGAGCGACTGTGCGGCTTATTTCCCCCACGCACCTTGGAGCGCGTCTTTTTTTCCGATGATGGCTCCACCGCCATCGAGGCCGCCGTGCGCATGGCACTGCAATACCGGATCAATACCGGTGAGCCGGAGCGCGTGCGTTTCCTCGCTTTCGAAAACGGCTACCACGGCGACACCTTGGGCGCGGCCTCGCTGGGCGGGGTCGGACGCTTCACCGGCTTGATCCAGCGCTTCGGCTTGCCCGTGCACCGGGTGTCGTCCCTGGCTGAACTCGAAACGATTCGCCCGGAGGAAATGAAGACCCTTGCCGCGGTGATCGTGGAGCCGCTCATCCAAGGGGTGAATGAGATGACCCCCTGGCCTCCCGGCATGCTCGCGGACCTCCGCCGTTGGTGCGATGCTCACGGCGTTCATTTGATTCTGGACGAAGTCATGACCGGCTTCGGCCGCACTGGCACGATGTTCGCCTGCCAGCGGGAAAACGTGATTCCGGATTTCCTCTGTTTGGCCAAAGGACTTACCGGCGGTTATTTGCCCATGGCGGCAACGCTGACGACGGCCAAGGTTTACAACGCCTTCCTCGGAGGAGCCGAGCGGGCGTTTTATTACGGCCACAGCTACACCGCCAATCCACTGGGCTGCGCCGCTGCGTTGGCGAGCCTCGAAGTCTTCGAGGAGGAGCAAACGCTGGAATGCCTTCAGCCGAAAATCGCGCGGATGAGCGAATTGCTTCACGCGCTGAAAGCGACTCATCCTCATATCCGCGCCATCCGCCAATGCGGCTTTATCGCAGGCATCGAAGTGGGGGACCCGAGTGGCGAACGTTTACCCCGGGAAAATCGCACGGGCGAACGAGTCTGCGAGGCGGCACGACGTTACGGCCTTCTCACTCGGCCCATCCTCGACACCATCGTGCTGATGCCTCCGCTTTGCACCACGATGGAAGAACTCGCTCAAGCGGTTGAAGCCATCGACCGGGCGATCCGGGACGTTTTGAGCGCATAAAAAAAAGCCGCGCTCCCGAAGGAACGCGGCTTTTGAGAAAAGTGGCTTAGCCTTTGTTGGTCGACTTGGTCGACGTCTTGGCGGTCGAGGTCAGATCCGGGCGCTGACGCAGGATGTTCGTATACATCGAGCGGCAATGGCCGTAGCCGGTGCGCTTGCAGAGAATCTCGGCGCTGCGGGTGAACGAACCCCACTGCACGACGGTGATCTCGACGTTGCGACGGCCCCAGACCTTCATGGTTTCATCGTTCGGCACGAAGATGTCGATCGTGCCGGTGCCGGTCAGAGCCGAACCGTAGTCATCGACGACGTAAAGGTAAGGAAGGCCGGCGATGCGGAAAACGGTGCCCACCGGATAGAACGACCAATCGGCGGCAGCGCTGCGAACGCGGTTGGTATAACGAAGCTGGGTGCCGGTGGCGTTTTGGCTGCCGTAAACCAAGTGGTCGCTTTCCTTCGGATGGTAAGCGGTGGTGCGGACGAGGCGGTTGCGTTCGCTGAACGCGTAAACCGGCATGCCGTGTTTGTCTTTCCGCTTGGAAGAGGCGGCCTGCATCACGGCCGAGGAGGGCGTGGCAACGGGGAAACTTTCGGTCGAACCTAAACCGAAGGCCCAGCCAGAGGACGATCCTTTGATCGAGCTTTTCGGCAGGACATTAACGGAGGAATTGGAAGCGCAGTTGGAAAGTAGCGAGGCTACCAAGGCAGTGACGGCGGCGGTAAGAAGTCGGCGCATGCGTTTGGGGTGTGGATAGTGTTGTCGGGACAACCTCGTTTGAGTCGAGACTCGCGCATTAAGGGGTTGAAGCGGGGGGAGGGCAACCTGAAAATCCAACCGTTAGCCTGCCAAATTGTAAAAATTTTAGCAAGCTTCCGTTGGAATTATTTCGCTTCGAAAATCCCCCCAGCGACGCATTTTCAGTTTGTTAGAGCCGCGAATCTCCTTCCCCACCAAGCCTTTCAGCGGCCAGCGAAGCCTCTCAAAAAAAGCCGCCCTTGTAGAAACAAGAGCGGCTGTTAGCAGGAGGCTGTTGGCTGGGCGTTACGTAATTTTTATACGTAGCCGAGCTCTTTGGCCTTCGTCGCGATGATCTTTTCGTTGTCGAGAAGCTCCTGAATCGGGTCCCAGCGACCGGAAACAAGGGCCTCACGGGCGGAGTCAGGCATCACCACCGGCAAATTGTGCCCGGCGGAACTGGTCACGCGCAGCGCTTCCAGATCAACGGTCACTTGGATCGTCGGATCGGCTTCCACCGCGGCTTTCAGTTCGTCCAGATCCGCCTTCGTGGCGACCACGCAGGGCATGGCCAAACCGGTGGAATTGCCGAAGAAGATCTCGGCGAAGGACTCCGCGACGACTGCCTTGAAGCCGTATTTGCTGAGGGACTGAGGAGCGTGCTCGCGGGACGAACCGCAACCGAAGTTCACCCCCGCCAAGAGGATCGAAGCGCCATTGAAACGCGGATCATTGAGCGGGTGGTTGGTTTTCTCGCCGGTCGAAGGGTCGAAACGGACGTCGTAGAAGGCGAATTCGCCGAGACCATCGAAGGTGACGCACTTCATGAAGCGCGCCGGGATGATGCGGTCGGTGTCGATGTCGGCGCCGGGGACGTGCACGGCGCGGCCGGTGACTTGCTTGACGGGTTCAAGGGCCATGGATCGGAAAAGTTGCTATTATATAGTGTGTGGGCGGCGGCTCAGGCCACGGCGGCGGGTTCGAGGCCGAACACCTCGCGAGCATCGGCGACGCTGCCCGCGATGGCGGCGGCGGCGACCATGACCGGCGACATCAGGATCGTGCGGCCGGTCGGCGAACCTTGGCGGCCCTTGAAGTTACGGTTCGAGGACGAGGCGCAGAGCTGGTCGCCGACGAGTTTGTCCGGGTTCATGGCCAAGCACATCGAGCAACCCGCGGCACGCCATTCAAAGCCCGCAGCGCGGAAAATTTGGTCGATTCCTTCCTTTTCGCAAAGGACGGCGACGATCTGGGAACCGGGGACGGCGATTGCCTTCACACCGGGAGCGACCTTGTGGCCCTGGATGAATTTGGCGACTTCGCGGAAGTCCGACACGCGGCCGTTGGTGCAGGAACCGATGAAGGCGACATCGATTTTGACGCCCTTGATCGGGGTGCCGGCCGGCAGTTTCATGTATTCCAGCGCTTCGGCGATCGACTGGCGCTCGACCGGAGTTTTCGCATCGGCCGGATCCGGAATGGTTTCGGAAACCGCGATGCCGTGGTCCGGGGAAATCCCCCAGGTGACGGTCGGCTCGATGTCGGCGGCATCGATGACCACCACGTCGTCGAAATGGGCATCCGCATCGGAAGCGAAGGACTGCCAGCGGGCGACGGCGGCATCCCACTCGGCACCCTGCGGGCAATAGGGGCGGCCCTTGAGATATTCGAAAGTGGTTTCGTCCGGATTGACGTAGCCGCAGCGCGCACCGCCTTCGATCGCCATGTTGCAGACGGTCATGCGCTCTTCCATCGTCATGCGATCGAAGGTGTCGCCGGCGTATTCGTAGGCGTAGCCGATGCCACCCTTCGCGCCGAGCAGGCGGATGATGTGTAGGGTGACGTCCTTGGCGTAAACGCCCGGGCGAAGCTGGCCGTTCACCTCGATGCGGCGGACCTTGAGCGGCTCCATGGCCAGCGTCTGGGTGGCCAAAACGTCGCGCACCTGGGTGGTGCCGATGCCGAAGGCAATCGCGCCGAACGCGCCGTGAGTGGCGGTGTGGGAGTCGCCGCAAGCAATCGTGGTGCCCGGCTGGGTGATCCCCTGCTCCGGTCCGACGACGTGCACGATGCCCTGTTTGCCCGAACGGAGGTCGAAATACGTCACGCCGAAATCATCGGCGTTCTGACGCAATGCCTGCATCATTTCCGCGGCGAGCGGATCGACCGGCTGGTCCTGATTTTCCGTGGGCACGATGTGGTCCACTGTTGCGAACGTGCGGCTCGGGAACTTCACGGTCAGCCCGAGGTCACGGAGCATGCCGAAAGCCTGTGGCGACGTCACCTCGTGAATGAGGTGGGTTCCGATGAAGAGCTGCGTACGGCCGTCGGCCAGCGTGCCCACAGCGTGGGCGTCCCAGACTTTTTGATAAAGGCTCTTACCCATGGCGAGAAACCGCCGGCGGTCCGGCGGGAGGCGAAACGTGTACAGTGCCGGCCCGGATGTCAAAGGTCATCCGGGCCGGTCTCTGGAGGAAAGGGGGATTTAGACGAGGCCGCTGGTGATGAAGCCGGCGATCAACGCGCCGAGAGCCATCAGGGAAAGCAGCACCATGGAAAAACGGAAGAGCCACCGGCGCCCCGTTTTACGACGCGGGCGATCATCGATCCATTGCTGCCAAGCCGGGGGGCGGCTGCCGGAGCGGTGATGATGACGCACTTGGGCGCGAAACGGTACGCGGTCGTCCGCAAAGGAGAAACGCTTCATTTGGGGGTGTTTTTGGGGGATGGGGGAGAGAAACGCCTCCGTTAACGTCCGAAAATGAAGCACTTGTCAAAATGAAAACGCAAAACGCCCTCCCGGAAATCCGGAAGGGCGCTAGAAGTTTCGGGAAATATTTCAGCCAGCTGAACTACTTCGTCGGCACCACCTCGTAGTGTTGCACCGGCGGGATTTCCTGGAAGGCAGGCAGGCGGCGGAGGCCCGGGGCCTTCGGCTCGCTGGTGCAGCAGCAGGAAACAGTGGTGAAGGCGACGGCGGCCGCGGCCAGGGAAAGGAAAATACGGGTCATGGAATGCGGTGGGCGATTTTTTTCGGAAAACTCGGGAAACTGCGTCGGACTTATTTCGACGGCGCGACGTAGGCAGGAACCGACGGAGCCGGAGCCGGCTTGCTGTGGCTGCAGGAGATAGCGGCCAACGTGCCAGCCGCAACGGCGGCGAGCGCGGCGATTTTCACGAGTTTCATGAGGGTGATCGGTGGTTGGTTTTATCGGTTCTTCCGGCCGTACCGAAAGAATGGGGGCAGCCTAACGACCGCGAGGTTGCGCGCAAGGAGAATTGCGGCCACGCCATCCGCAGGATTCGGTTGCCAGCGGCCGGAAAATTCCTAGACTCCCCGCCCCCGGGCAGCCCGCCCGGCCCACGATCCATGAACGCGGAACCTCATGTGGCCATCGTCGGCGCCACCGGCGCAGTCGGCGAAGAAATGCTCCTTTGTCTCGAACAGCGGAATTTTCCCGTCGGGAAATTGACCCTGCTCGCTTCCGCGCGCTCCGCCGGCAAACGCATCCCGTTCCGCGGCAAGGACGTGATCGTGGAAGAACTGACCCACGATTCGTTCAAGGGCGTCGACATCGCGCTGTTCTCGGCAGGCGGTGGCATTTCCCTGGAATTTGGCCCGTCCGCCGCCGCGGCCGGAGCCGTCGTGATCGACAACTCCTCGGCCTTCCGCATGGACGAAGGCGTGCCGCTGGTGGTGCCGGAAATCAACCCGGAAGCCGCTAAGAACCGTCCGCGTGGCATCATCGCCAACCCGAACTGCACGACAATCATCTCGTTGATGGCGCTCGCACCGCTGCACGAAAAGTTCGGCCTGAAGTCGATCATCGCCTCGAGCTATCAAGCCGTGTCGGGTTCCGGTGCTCAGGGCATTATCGAACTCGAACAGCAGGTGAAGGCGATCGCGATGGGCGAAGCGTTCGCGCCGAAAGTTTACCCGCGCCAGATCGCGTTCAACGTCATCCCGCAGGTCGATGTTTTCACGGAGAACGGCTACACGAAGGAAGAGCTGAAAATGCTCAACGAAGGTCGCAAGATCCTCGGTCACGACGATTTGAAAGTCTCCTGCACCTGCGTGCGCGTGCCGGTTTACCGCTCGCACTCGGTCTCGATCACCGCGCAGTTCGAAAAGCCGGTCGATGTCGAAGCCGCCCGTGCCGCCTTCGCCGGCAAGCCCGGCGTGCAGGTCGTCGACGATCCGGCGAACAAGATCTTCCCCGTGCCGCTCGACACCACCGGCAAGGACGACTGCCTCGTCGGTCGTATCCGGAAAAATCTCGTGCTCGAAAACGCGCTCGACCTCTGGGTCGTCGGCGACCAGGTCCGCAAGGGCGCGGCGCTCAATGCCGTGCAGATCGCGGAGATTCTTTGAGTTAAGCCGGGGCTGAGAGAAAGACTTCGCGACGCGACGCCATGGAATTGAAACGCTACCTTGCCGCCCGCGCCAAAGAGGTCGACGCCGCGCTCGATCGTTTCCTGCCGAAGAAAACCACCGCTCCCGCCACGATTCACGCGGCGATGCGCTACACGGTGTTCGCCGGCGGCAAACGTCTGCGACCGATCCTCACCCTCGCGGCGGCGGAAGCTTGCGGCGGCGATCCCACGAACGCCCTCGCCCCGGCCTGCGCGGTCGAGGTGCTGCACACTTACTCGCTAGTTCACGACGACCTGCCGTGCATGGACGACGACGACCTGCGTCGCGGCCGTCCGACCTGCCACAAGGTTTATGGCGAAGGCATGGCCGTGCTCACCGGCGACGCGCTTTTGACCGAAGCCTTCCTGATGCTCGCGCAGACCCCAGCGTCGAAGCGTTACTCGGCGAAAGATTACGTCGCCGAGCTCGCCCTCACCGGCGGATCCCGCAAGTTGATCGGCGGCCAAGTCCTTGATCTCGAAGGCGAAGGCAAAAAGCTCACCAAGGCGGGTTTGATCAAAATCCACGAGGCGAAAACCGCCGCGCTACTGACCACTTCCCTGCGCCTCGGCGGCATGACGGCCAACGCCACGCCGAAGCAACTCGAAGCGCTCACCGCTTTCGGCTACGCCCTCGGCCTCGCGTTTCAGGTGATCGACGACATCCTCGACGTCACCCAATCGACCGAAGTCCTCGGCAAAACCGCGGGCAAAGACGTCGCGGTCGAGAAGTCCACCTACCCCGCCGTGCTCGGTTTGGAAAAATCCCGCAAGGAAGCCGCCAAACTGACCCAGCAGGCGATGGACGCGCTCAAGCCCTTCGGCAAGAAGGCCGAGCGCCTGCGCGAAATCGCCAGCTACCTGCTCGATCGCGAGTATTGAGGTAGCGCGGCCTCGCCGAGGCCGGTGAAGCGGCAGAGGACATCTTCATCCCGCAAGGGATTTCAGAAACAGTAGCCGGTGGTCGAGGAGCGCAGCGACGATACCACCGGATAAAGGGCCGCAACAGATTCGACCCCGAAGGGCGTCGCAGCCGGGCTGGCACCCGCTCACGGGGTGCGAAATTTCTCCGGCCGATTTCCGACGATGTCGCTTTGCTCAATCGCCGGCTACCTCTTCGACAATGCCTCCGGCATTCAATCACCCTTCATCTACGAACTCAGCTCGGCAGTTCGACTTCGAACGTTTTGCCTTTCCACGGCACGCTTTTGAGCAACTTACCCTTCGGGTGATTCGATGCGGATTTCGCGCGGCCAATCGGGCACAAAGCTGGATGAACCTTGGGATTCGAAACGGAGCTTCTTGTCCTGCTCATTCCCGAGGTCGATTGCACCGAAGCGCCGCCGGAATCGAAGATTTTCAGTTTTAACGGTTCGGCCGAAAGTTCGCAGCGATAGTCGCCGAACGCCAAGCGCAGCGGCTCGTTCAAATCGGTGCCCTGCCACAGGATTTCCCGCGGCAATCCCGGCGCGGTGGCATCAGCGGGCAAGGTGAACGCATCCTCCCCCGCCTTCTGAAGCCGCACTTCCAGGGTACGATCGGAAATTTTCGCCAAGGTCACTTTGACCGGTTCGCCCGCGTGCTTCAACGGCGCAGCCCAGCCCGCAAGCGGGGCGAACGCCAGCACGAGTCCTACCGCGAGATGCGATCTAACGGACGGACAGGCGGAAAACGAATCGGAGCGCATGAGTTTCCCCTATGCGCCCCAACTTCCGTCGATCTGTCAATTCACCCGCATTTTAGGTCTGGATCACCGGCATTTCCGGTCGGCAAAAGAAACGCAGCGGCAGCAGCGACGACCCCAAGCCACGGCTCACGTAAAGCGATCCCGCGGGCGCTTGGTAGAAGCCTTCCACGTAGCGACCGACATGCTTCGGCAAATGCAACGGCGGCAAACCGGGCAGCCGGCATTGGCCGCCATGCGAGTGCCCGCAAAGGATCAGATCGTACGGGCGACGCCGTTGTTCGTCACCGACCGCGGGATAGCGGCAAAGCAGCAAGGTCGGCTTCGATTCCCGTATCGCCAGCCCGGCGATGAGTTGTGAGCCGTGAATCACAAATTTGCCGCAATCCACCCGTTCGCCCAGCAACCACCCTCCCCCGGTCGCGGCGAATGCTTTCCGGCAAGCGGCGATGGAAGCCGCATCGAGCGGATCATGATTGCCCGGCACGCCGAAAACCGGAGCCTTCAGACCGCGAAGAATTTCCAGCGCTTCGGGCAAATGGCGCTTGTTCTTCCGGTCCATCAAATCGCCGGTGATACAAACGAGATCCGGCTTTTGCGCGTTGGTCGACGCAATGATCGATCTCAGCCACTCGCGATTGCCTCGGTAATGCAGATCGGTCAGGTGGACGATCGTTTTGCCCCAACCAAGTCGCGTGAAATCCACCGGGTGCACTTCAAGCCAGTTCGGTTCGACGCCGATCGAATCGACCGCGCCCAAAGCCCCGCAGGTATAAAAGGCGCGTTTTAGAAAGCGACGACGGCTCAGAATCACCTTGCTACCTTGCCACAAGCGGGCGGGCGAAAGGGTGAAATCCGCGTGAAGAGTCCGCGAAGAGCCTCTTTCCTCAACTGATCGTCCCGCTGACCTGCTCGACTGTCAGCTCGCGTTGGCAGCGCAGATCCATCGCGCACTTCGGCGAAAAACAGGGCGAACACTCGACATGCCGTCGCAATACCGTGTGGCGCTTACCGAGGGGACGTTTCCAATCCGGTTCGTTCGGTCCGAACAACACGGTGCAGGTCGCGCCGACGTGCGACGCGAGATGCGGCAAGGAACCATCGGCCGCGATCACGCGTTCGAACCCGGCCAGCACGGGCAGGCAATCTCCAAAGACGGGCAAGGCGAGCACGGCAGCGGACTCGCCCAATCGCCCGGCTAGTTCGCGGCCCAACGGGCGATCCGTCGCGACCGTCAACGCGCCGCCCTTTTCCGGCAACGTCTTGGCGAGCTCTTCCCACCGGTCCAACGGCCACTCGTGGCTGCGACCGAAATCCGAGTCTGGCACCAGTAACACCGAACCGGGCGAAGGAACCATGTCCAACTTCACCGGCTCGAACAGGCTCGCGATGCGGGTATCGAGCCCTAGCGCTTCCACGAAGCCGAGGTAATGCTGGACGCGGTGCTCCATCGGTCCTGGCGCGGGCGGAGCCGCCGGATCGGTGAGGCGTTTCAGCAAGGCTTTGTCGCCTGCAGGCCCGCTGCGCCGGGCGATTCCCGCTTTCGCACAAGCATCGGCTGCCAGTCCGGCCTCCCATAGAAACGCGGCGGCGAATCGCCCCTCCAGCTCAGCGGCCAAAGCCTTCGCGGAGATTTTCGGCCCATAAACGATCCGCTCCAAGCCGGGTAACGTTTCCCAAAACGCCTCCTGCTCCGCCGGGCAAAGCACGGTCACCGGCAAACCGGCCGCCAGCATCGCGCGCACCGCCGGGACAGAGAAGCAGGCTTCGTCCCAACGGGTGGGCGCGGCGAAGAGGAGGGCGTGGGTGGATGAGGTCATTCGGAAACAGCGGAAGCGGCGGGTTTGACAGGTGGATTCGGGACCTTTTGCGGCGGCTCCCGATCAAGTTCCTTGCGCAAGGTTTGAGGGAGTCCCGGCTGTTGCAGTAATGCCAACCGCAACTGAGCTGGATGACAAAGCAAAGCTTGAGCGGCCAAGTCGTAGCTCTTTTCCCAGAGTGGCATCTGATCGGGTGTGAGCGGCAGGATGTTACCGCACGGCAAATAAGCCTCGACGCACTGCCCGTCTTCAGAGGTAGCGGTCCATAATTCAGTATAATTGGGGAACGCGGTCAAATTTCCGCTCAAAGGATCCTGCATCGCCGGCACCCCAGGCGTTTCGCGTAGAGTTGATTGCGGCGAATCGGAGAACGGGTCGCTGCCTTCCATGCCTTTTGCGGTATAAAGCCAGTCTCGGGGCTCCGCGGTTTGATCGCTGGAAGCAAAAGGATCGTTTTCGTTTTGGTGTTTATCATCTTCGATGCGCCAAAAGCGCAAGGTAATGGAAGATTGGATTTCAGTGAGTTGCGACACATTCCACGGCGCGAATGACGAATCGTGAAACAACGTCGCCGGAAATTGGAAAAACCGCCGATACGCATCCGAAAGATCCGCCCCACAAAGAGTATGGCCGGGGTGTTTTTCCTTCCACTCTGCCGACCAATTCTTGAGTGCTTCTATGTTTTGGAGATCGCTCGCAAATCGAGACTCCAACTTGGCCTTCACCTCCTCCTTTTGCGCGGCTGTGAGACTCAACCCCTCGCTCAAAGCTGATAGATACCACGCCTCCAGCTTTTTACGGTGCACCTTCGCTGCGGCGAAATCGGGCAGTTGGTCTTCGGACCGGTCCAACCCTTGCGCCTCGAAATCCTCCAGCATCCACCGCACCTCCTGCTCCGTCATCCCCCGCTTCGCCCGGGCCAGGTAGTTCGCGATCGGGTCGCCCGTTTGAGTTTCCCGAACCAATAACGGCCGTTCGCCCGAGCGACTTTGCAGCGGGGGCGGTAAATGCGCATTGACGAAACCCGTTCGCCCGCCACGCGCGATTTGCACCGCTTCCCAACCCGCGAAGGCGAGCAGGAATAACCCAGCGATCGACCAGAACGCCCGGCGATGGAAGACGGGTTTCAAAACACCGGAATCGCCGTGGGTTGCAGCGGAGCGAAACGATCCGGCCGGTGGAAATCCGGCTCGCCGCCGCCGAGATCGGTCGCGGTGAGAAACCGTTGCGCGGGCGATTCGAGGATGAAGGTCACGTTCGCCCGGGTTTGCGGACCGTAGCCGATGCGCGCCTCCAGCACGTCGAGTGGCAAGGCGAGCGCGGCGACCCAGGAGCCGTCGGCCGCTTGCTCGGCGAAGGTTTGCACGCCGGGCATCGCGACGTTCGCGCCATCGAGGCGAATCCGTGGAGCGGAGAACTCGGCGTTCCACCACGCGCCATTCGGGGCGAGGTTGAATTCGAGGTAACGACCGCTGGCGGAGTCGGCGAGGAACAGCTCGGCGACATCGTGTTCCCACAGTCGAGGCAGGAATTTCCCGGCTCGCGCTTCCGGATGCGACGCGGCGGCTTTCGCCCGGGAAGCGAGAAACCACAGCCGCTCGCCATCCTGCGCGAGGGAGAATCCCGCGGCGGGCGAAATTCCCCAGCCATGCCAGTCTTTCCCGAGGCCGAAGAGCGGCAAATCGAGCGCGCCCCATCGCAGCGGTTCCGGGCTGGAGAAAAGAATCATGTCATGGGTTAGTTTGCCCAATTTGAAGGGTCGAGGCGGAAGCGTTTAAGGAGACTGAAATAGTTCTGGAAAAAGATTTCCCGGAAAGCGAAAATGAATCGCCAAAATCTTCGTATGTGCTTCAATCGTCGCGGGTTCCAATGGCCAAGCGCTCACGACGACAGTCCGGCTTCTACGACACGATCGAATATATCGGTCCGCGTCCGCAGAAACCTAAGCGTCGTAAGCCATTCGGCGGCTGGGTGATCCTCCTGGTTTCGCTCGGCATTGCCTACGGTTTCGGTCGCCGTTTCGCCTCCACGGCGATGGCGGGCCAGCTTGGCACGACGAGCGCCACGGTCGAATCGACCTGCGAAAAACTGGCGGGTTCATCGGCTTTTGGCGAACGTCTCGCCGCCGCCGCCATCGTTCAGACCCGGGCCTCCGTCGACTATGACGAAACGCTTTACCCGATCGCCTATCCGAATGGCGACGTGCCAGCGAACAAGGGGAAATCCGAAGACGTGGTGATCCGTGGCTACCGCGCGCTTGGCATCGATCTCCAACAGCTCGTGCACGAGGACATGGAAAAGTCCTTCCGCGAGTATCCCCAGCTCTTCAAAGCCAGCGGCCCGGACGCGAGCGTGGATCATCGCCGCGCGGCCAATCTTCAGCGGTTTTTCGAACGCCACGGCGAAACCCTGACCACTTCGAACAAGGATCTCGCTCAATATCAGGTGGGCGATCTGGTGGTATGGACCGCTCCCGGACGGGTGACTCAGGACGCCATTGAAACCCGAATCGGGATCGTCGTCCCCAGCCCCGATGGAGGTGCCAAACCCTGGATCGTGCACAACAATGGTGCGGGCCCGGTGTGGGAAGATCGACTGATCGACCAGCAGATTCTCGGCCACTACCGGTTCAGCCGGTAAGCGTTGAGGCGTTGGGCGTCGAACGGCCGGTGAGCCTTGAGTGGCCAGTGGCCGGTGATCAGTGGGTAGTGAAGAAGCTCCCTCGCCTTGGGCCCGAAAGTTCCGGGCTCACTCTTCCCTGAGGCGGAGTGAATTTCGCGCTCCCAGTCACAAACTCTTCCCCTGACCACTATCCACCGGCCACTCAGCGGGCCGCGAACGCCCGAGAGCGCGGATCTGAGTGGAAAAAATCCGTGCCCTTTGGCCGGATTCGTGGTTTTTCGTCCCCCCGCGCCTATGACCTCCGCCGAGATCCGCCAATCGTTCCTCGATTTCTTCCGCGAGCAACAACACACGATCGTGCCCTCGGGCTCCCTGATGCCTTCTCCAGAGGCTCGGCAGACGTTAATGTTCACCAACGCCGGGATGAACCAGTTCGTCCCCTACTTCCTCGGCACCGATAAGGCCCCCTACGATCCGCCCCGCGCGGCGGACACTCAGAAGTGCATCCGCGCTGGCGGCAAGCACAACGACCTCGAGGATGTCGGCTACGACACCTACCATCACACGATGTTCGAGATGCTGGGGAACTGGTCCTTCGGCAACTATTTCAAAAAGGAAGCGATCCGCTGGGCGTGGGACCTCGTGATCGAACGCTGGGGCCTGCCGGCCAACCGCCTCTACGCGTCGGTCTATGCGCCGAAGCCGGGCGATCCGGGTGAGTTCGACCAGGAAGCCTGGGACATCTGGGCGGAACTGTTCCGCGCCAAAGGCGTCGACCCGGAGATCCACATCGTCCACGGCAACGTGAAGGATAACTTCTGGATGATGGGCGAAACCGGTCCGTGCGGTCCTTGCTCGGAACTGCACGTCGACCTCACCCCGAACGGCGATTCGCAGGGCAAGCTGGTCAACAACGACTCCGACCTCTGCATCGAGATCTGGAACCTCGTCTTCATCCAATACAACGCGGAAGCCGACGGCACGTTCCGTGAATTGCCCGCGAAACACGTCGACACCGGCATGGGCTTCGAGCGCGCCTGCTCGATCATCCAGAACACCAAGGGCTTCACCGACTTCTCGCGCAAACCGAGCAACTACAACACCGACGTTTTCGCCCCGATCTTCCGCAAGATCGAGGAGCTGAGCGGCAAAACTTACGTCGACATTTACCCGGACCTGGGTGCCGACCGCACGAAGTTCGACGAGGAAATGAAGACCGCGATCGCCTTCCGCGTGATCGCCGACCACCTCCGCACGCTTTCGTTCTCCATCGCCGACGGCATCCTGCCCGGCAACAACGGCCGCAACTACGTGTTGCGCCGTATCCTGCGTCGCGCCGTGAAATACGGTCGCCAACTCGGCTTCTCGGGCGACAAGCCGTTGTTTGATGGTTTGGTATCGACGCTCGTCGATCAGCTTGGTGACGTGTTCCCGGAATTGAAGGCCCGCGAGCAAGCGATCCGTGAGACGTTGAATCGCGAGGAGGAAAGTTTCAACCTGACGCTCGACCGCGGGCTGAAGCGTTTTGAAGACGGTTCCGCATCGCTGGCCGCCGGTGCCACCTTCCCTGGCGATCTCGCCTTCGAACTCTACGACACCTTCGGCTTCCCGATTGATCTCACCCAGCTCCTTTGCACCGAACGCGGCCTCGGCCTCGACATGGCCCGCTTCGAGGAGCTGATGGAGCAGCAGCAGGAGCGTTCCCGCGCCGCGCAGAAGTCGACCATCGTCCGCGCACTCGACATCACCACCGAGGCCCAAACCGAATTCGTCGGCTTCGAGCAAAGCGAAGTGACCGCCAGGATCATCGAAATCCATCCGCGCGAGGAAACGGTCTGCTTCATCACCGACAAGACGCCGTTCTATGCGGAAATGGGCGGCCAAACCGGCGACACCGGCGTGATGGTTTACGGCGGCCATGAAGTTCCGGTTCTCGCGACCCAGCAGATCGGCAAAGCGCGCGGCGTGATCATCGCCCGCTCCGAGATCGAGCATCTTCCTTTCCACGATTGGCACGGCGAAGTCGTCCTCAAGCTCGACACCGCCCGCCGTCGTCCGATCGAAGCGCATCACACCGCGACGCACTTGCTCCACTGGGCGCTTCACGAAGTCGTCTCCAAGGACGCCGCGCAGCAAGGATCGTCGGTCGACGAAAACCGCCTGCGTTTCGACTTCAACTCCGGTGCGGTCACGCCCGAGCAGATCGCCGCGATGGAAGACTTGGTGAACGCCAAGATCGCGGAAAACGGCGTCGTTTCCTGGACCGAAGTGCCGCATGCCTCGATCAAGGGCCGCCCGGACATCATGCAGTTCTTCGGCGACAAGTACGGCGACACCGTGCGCGTCGTGCAGATCGGTGGCGAAGCGAACGCCTTGAACGGTTACTCGATGGAACTCTGCGGCGGCACGCACGTGCGGCGCACCGGCGACATCGGCCTGTTCAAGATCAAGAGTGAAGGAGCGATCGCCGCCGGGGTTCGACGCATCGAAGCCGTTTGCGGCAAAGCCGCCGAAGCTTTGCTTAAAGAAATGGCCGAGCGGGAAGCGCAAGAAGTGGAAGTAGCTAAGGCGAAGATTGCAGATTTTAAGAGCCGCTTGGTGGCTTTGGCTGCTAATGCCACGATCTCCATCGACGCCACGGCTTCACTAGATGTTTCCGGAAACGCGCCAAAGACGCTCGCCGAATATAAAGAAGCCGCCATCGAAGCCGAGAAGGCGTTCAAAAAGGCCCAGGCCCGCGCTGCCGCACAACAAGCCGACGCCGAGCTGGCCGAATTGATCGAAGCCGGCGGCCCGATCGTGAAGACCTTCGAAGCCGACGCCTCGCTCGTGCAGGAATTGCTCAACGGCCTGAAGAAGAAGAACTTCGGTAACGCCGCGTTCTTCATCGTCGACGACGGCGACAAGCTCCAGCTCGCAACGTATTGCGGCGACTCTGCTCAAGCGGCCGGCCACAAGGCGGGCGATCTGCTTCGTGAACTCGCGGCGATCGCCGGTGGTAAAGGCGGCGGCAAGGCCGACCAAGCCCGTGGCGGCGCACCGGATCGCTCAAAAATCGCCGAGCTTCAAGCCGCCGCGGCCGCGAAGCTGGGTTGAACCGCCGCTTTAAAAGAGAACCACGAAAATTCACGAAACCAAAGAGTTATAGCGGAAGGCATTTCGTTTCAGAGCCTCCTGCCAGCCTCTTCATTTCGTGTTTTTCGTGCCTTTCGTGGTTTCCATTTTGGGAGGCGGTAAGTTTCCCGCCAAAAAAATCGCCCGCTGTCCGCGGGCGATTTCGTTTCAAAAGCTGGAGATCCGCGCATTCAGACTTCGAACAACGAAGTCACCGATTGACCACCGCTGATCCGTCGGATCGCTTCGCCCATGAGGGGGGCGATACTGACCGCGCACACTTTCGGGCCATCGGCCTGTGGCACGGAGTCGGTGGTGATGATTTCCTCGATCACCGAGTCCTTGAGGCGTTCGTGGGCGAGTTCGCCGAGCACGGCGTGGGAAACTCCGGCGAAAATGCGTTTGGCGCCGTTTTTCTGCAAAATTTCCGCCGCGGCGATCAAAGTGCCGGCGGTTTCGGTCATATCGTCGATCAGAATCACGTCCCGACCTTCGACGTCGCCGATCACGTTCATGGCTTCCACGCGGGTGGCCGACACACGATGTTTCGCGACGATCGCGAGATCCGCTCCGAGCGCTTCGGCATAAGCGCGGGCCATTTTCACGCCGCCGACGTCGGGCGAAACGACGGTGAGATTGGAGGTGTCCGGATGACGCTCGCGCAAGTAGCTGATGAGAGCGGACTTGGCGTAAAGGTGATCCACCGGAATGTCGAAGAAGCCTTGGATCTGCGGCGCGTGGAGATCCATCGTCAGCACGCGATTGACTCCGGCGGAGGTGAGCAGGTTCGCCACCAGCTTCGCGGTGATTGGTACGCGCGGCTGGTCCTTGCGGTCCTGGCGGGCGTAGCCGAAGAACGGCATCACGGCGGTGATCCGCTCGGCGCTGGCGCGGCGGGCGGCGTCCACCATGATCAGCAACTCCATGATGTTGTGGTTCGTCGGCGGGCAGGACGGCTGGATGATGAAGACGTCTTCACCGCGGATGTTCTCATTGATCTTCACGAACGTTTCGCCGTCCGGGAAGGCGGTGACATGGACGTCGGCAAGCGGCTGTCCAAGAACATCGGCAATACGGTCGGCAAGGGCCCGGTGGGCGGTTCCACTGATCAATTTCATGAGACGGAGGCGGCGGGGCGGATTGTTGACAGCGTGTGGCGGCTCGGCAACTCTTTGCAGCATCACGGAGGAAATCACCGTGTGCCCCGGACTTGATGAGCACCCCCCTGGCCAAGCCCCTGATCGACTCCCGCGAAGCCCGTGCGGCTTGGCTCGCGTTCGGGCTGACTGCGTTCGCAGTGGTGTATTTTTTCGGCTGGGTGCCACGTTTCGGTTCGGATCGCTCGGAAAGCGCGATCGGCTTTTGGACGTCCGCTTGGAACAAGGAGAACGATTTCGAACACGGCTGGATGTTTCCGCCGCTGGTGCTGGGCCTTCTTTGGTGGAAACGAGGAGAATTTCTCGCCGCACGCAACCAAGGCGGCGTGTTCGGCCTGCTCATCGTCCTGGCCGGAGCGACGCTTTATGCGCTGGCCTACCGCGCGCTTCAATGGCGAGTGGCCATCATCGGGCTGCCGTTTTTGTTTACCGGTTCGATTTGGTATCTCTGGGGCCGTCGGGCGGCGCTGATGACGGCCTTTCCGTTCTTCCTGACTTGGCTTGCGATCCCGGTGGCGTTCCTGCAACAAGCGACGAATGGCCTGCAATTGATCGCGAGCAAACTGGCCCACGGCGGCTCCTCGCTCCTCGGCGTGCAAACGACGATCCGGGGCAACATCCTCACCATGGGCAGCGGCGCGGGTTTCGCGGTCGACGAAGGCTGTTCGGGCATTCGCTCGCTGTGGGCGCTGATGTTGATCGCCGCCGCGTGGACTTACCTTTCCCGCATGCCGTTGTGGAAACGCTGCCTGCTGTTTTTGTCGGCATTTCCCATCGCGATCCTCGGCAACGCGCTGCGGTTGATCTCGATCTTCGTCATCGCGGAATACGGCGACGAACATTTCGCCGCCCATACTTGGCACGATTGGTCGTCGCTCGTGCTGTTTTATCCGATTTCGTTGTGCCTGCTGCTGGCCGTTCATTCGGTCCTCGAAGGCGGATTCCCTTGGAACCGGGCCAAGCGCCGTGAAGTGCGCCGAACGGTGGTCACCCCTGAAGCCGGAGCATCGTCATGATCCGGCCCCTTCTCCTGCCCGTTTTCGCGATCGCGGCGATGGCTTCGGTGAAGTTTCTACCGCAGTCCGGTTCGGTCGCGCCCTCGGCGATCCAGCTCGAACTGCCGCCAGACCTCGCGCCATGGTGGCGACTGCACAAAATCCAGCCGACGGAGAAGGAAGTGGCGGTTCTCGCGAAGGACACGGATTTCAGCAAAGCCATCTGCGTCGCGCCACAACCCGGACGTTACCAAGCGGATGGCCAGCCGATGCGACAACGGCTCGATCTTTCGGTCGTCCTCTCAGGCTCGGACATCAACAACTCGATCCATCGCCCGGAGCGCTGCATGCCGGCGCAGGGCCACCAGATTTATCAGTCGACTTCCACGACGCTGAAAACGCCGGACGGCCATGAACTCCCGGCCAAAATCCTGCGTTCGGTCCAAACCGTGGAGATGGGCAAAGCGGGGGAAAAGCGCTCGATTCAATTCAACTGCGTGACGTTTTATTTCTTCGTCGGCCAGCACGCGATCACCCACGACCACCTCAAGCGCACGCTTATCGACATGCGCGATCGGGTCATCCGGGGCCAGGATCAACGTTGGGCCTATGTTTCGGCGTCGATGTGGTTCGACGACACCGAAGCGAACAATTTGCCCACGCGGGAAGCGGCGGAAAAACAAATCCGCCAGTTTCTGGAGTCACTGGCGGATCAGAATATCGATTGGTCGGCGATCCGCCGGAATTGAGGGCCTTTACAATCCGGCGTCGATCTTCGCGGGTTTGATCTGAGCGCCTTCGAGCCAGCGGATGAACTGCTCCAGCGCGGCCATCTCCTTGCCTTCCGGCGAATCCGGGCTGAACCAGCGCCGTTGACGATCGAGTTCCATCTGGCGGCGACCTTCGATTGCCCACGCCAGCGCTTTTTCCGGCTGGCGGCTGCGCCACAGCGCATACGCCCGTCGATAGCAATGGCTGCCATAGCGGAACCGAATATTGAGGGGGCCGCCTTTCACATCCAAGGTAGGGACGAGCTGACGGAAATGTTCTTCCGCTTCGTCAAAGCGGGAAAAGCCGTCGAGCATCAAGGCCACCCGCAGTCCTAGCTGAGGGTCTTTCGGGTGCCGGGCGAGCGCGGCTTCGGCGTGCGCCAGCGCGGTTTTCGCCCAATGTTCGCGGCTTTCCGGCTCTACGCTACCCGCAAGATTCACCGCCGCATTCGAGGCTTCCGATTCAAAATGATAATCCGGTCGCAGCTGCGCCGCCTTCTTCCATGCCGCAAAGCGCTCTTCCGCACTTGAGGCGTCAGCCAAAGCCTTGGGCCGACCGACGATCCACCACGCGGTGGCATCGCGCGCACTCAGCGCGAGGGCGGCCAAGCCAAGCAGAGCGAAAAGGGTGCCGCCTGACCAACGTCGCCAGCCTGAACTCGTCACTCCGGTTCGTGGGGCAAACGGTCCGCGATGCGCGCAGATCATCCCCAGCGTCGCGCCGAGCACCATCACATCCGGAGTCATGTGGAACACGAAGCTGAACATCGACTGCGTCAGCATCGCAACGATCGCCGCCAGTGCGCCCATTAATTCGCCCGAGTCCGGTTCGCCGCCTTTTTCCGGCTCCATCGCCAGCGAAACGACGCCTTTGGCGCAAACGGCCATCAGGGCGAGGATCAGCAAGCCGAGTCCGACGAAGCCATAATCCGCCGCCGTTTGGAGGAATTCGTTGTGGGCGAACTGGATGTCCGCTCCCGCCCGCCAAAGCTCCGAATTCTTCCAGTAACGGAAGTATTCGTAGGAGTAAGAACGACTGCCCGCTCCGACCAACGGGTGATCCAGCGCCTGCTCCAGCCCAAAGCTGAAATAATGCGCTCGTTCCTCTGGATCGGCCATCAACACACTATCCGGGCGGCTTTTCCGGCCTTCTAAAAAATGGTTGGCGGCAAGCCACCAGCCGACGGCGAGCAGCGGTGCCAGCAAAACACCCGCGAGCAAAAAGGTGCGGAAACGCTCCGAGCCGCGACGTTTCAAATCCAGCAGCCATGCGCCCGTGAGAACCAACACACCCGCGCCCAAGCCGATAAAGGCACCGCGCGACTGGCTGATCACCACCCCGCTCAAGCACGCCGCAGCCACGCCCGCCGCGATCCATCGCGCACGCCGCGTTTCGCCCACGTGCAGCACGCGCCCTGCTGCGAGAAACCCCACCGCGAGCATGAAATTGGCGAAGTGGTTGTAGTGGCTGTAAAAGCCCGCCGCATAGCGCGCCACCCCCCGTCCGCTGAAAATCGGCGTGAACTCCGGATGGCCCGCAGCTTGGTAAATGCCAATGGCCACCCCAGCCAGGGCGATCGCCATCACGCCGTTCAGCCACCCACGGCGATGAGCGGTTGAAGCGAAACAAGCGACCCACGCGAAAACCCCTCCGCCCGCTGCTAGCAACAGCGCATCCCGGCGCGCCAAATCCACCACGGGCGAAGCGTTCATGCGCCACGCGGCGAATGCCATCGCCGCCACCACGCACCAACCCGCCCACCCCCAGGAGCGCCGCGACCGCCACGCCATCGCCAAGACAGCGAGCGCCAACACCGCCACGGCCAACCCGGAGGCCGTAACCTCCAAAGACGTCGCTAAGGTTGCGGCTAATAAAAAGGCGAGCAGTTGAAGGATGAGAGCGAGCATGCGGATTCGATAGGTCTAAAAACCAAAAAGCCGGAAGCGGCGAATTCGCCCGTTCTTCCGGCTTTCTGCTTGGGATGGAGATTTATTTGGCCCCTCGGGCGAAAAGCACCGCGGGAATCGTTTTGAGCAGGATTTTGAAATCCAGCCACAACGACCAATGGTCGATATACTGGAGGTCCATTTCCACCCACTCTTCAAAGCTCGTGATGCTGTTGCGCCCGCCCGCCTGCCACTCGCAGGTGATGCCGGGTTTCACGCTGAGCCGGCGGCGATGCGCCGAACGCTCAAACGCAGCCACTTCATACAAGGGCAGCGGACGCGGACCGACCAAGCTCATATCGCCGCGCACCACGTTGATGAGCTGCGGCAGTTCATCGATGCTCAATTTCCTGAGCAACGAACCGAACGGAAATACCCGGGGATCACGCTCCAATTTGAAAACCGGCCCGCCCATTTGGTTGCCATGCTCGTCCTTGATCTTCTGCAGCAACGCTTCCGCGTTTGGCACCATCGTCCGGAATTTGCACATCCTGAACGGCTTGCCGTATTTTCCCGCCCGCTTCTGGAAGAACATTACCGGTGCTCCTGGGCTCGCGACCTTGATGCCAATGGCGGCGAAAATCCACAGGGGGAAAGTCATCAAAATGATCAGCGCCGCACCGATGCGGTCGAAGGCCGATTTCAGCAGCAACTCCCACGAAAGCTCAGGAGTGGAACGCAACACCAGCATCGGCTTATTGCCCACCGCATCGAAAGTGGGCCGGGCGATCTGAGTCCGGATGAACGAAGCCGAAATCCAGGCCTCTACGCCCTGTAGCTCACACGCTTCCACCGCCGCCTCCACCTTGCCGAATTCCGTTCCCTTCGGTGAGAAGACCACCCGTTCGACGGACAGCTCTTTGAGCATGTCATAAAGCTCCTCGATCGGCCGCTGCGACAGATCGAAGCGGCCGACGATCGTCCAATCTCGTTTCGCCTCCGGTTCGATCTCCTCCAACAAGGCGTCGATTTCCTCCGGAATCCCAGCGACCACGACCCGCTCTTTGGCCTCATCGTGGATCTCCTTGCTCTGCAAATAACTGCGCAGCAATCGCTCGCGCAGGAAAATGAGTATGAACACGAAAAACCCGCCCGAGCCCAGAACCAGACGGCTACCCGCAAGCGTGCGAGCGAAAATGACCATCATGCCGATGACCAATCCCATGATCGCCAAGCCGCGGACCAATTGGGAAAACGACTTCCCCGAAGACTTCGACCGCTGGCGCTCGTAAAACCCCAGGAACTCCAGCACCAGCGGCGTGAATGGCACCGCGATGTAGAGGATCCAACTCATTTCCCCTAAGCCTCCCGCCTCCGTCGTGTCGTGGCCGAAAAACCCTCTCAAGGGTCGGCGCAGTGCGTCGGCCGCCCAAAAAGACAGCCAGACCAACGCGGCATCCATCAGTTGGAGAACTTGGATCGAGAAAGCTTCTTTGCGACCGATGGACATAGAGGAGAAGGCGCTAAAGTTCTACCGAAGGGCAGAATCCGAAGGCCAGACAAGAATGCAAATTCCAAAAGCGGAGGTAAACCTCAGTGGGCTTCAGAGCTCCGGGTTTTACGCGCTACCAATTTGCCCGCGATCTCATCGAAGGCATCCAACCAATCAGCGGTGCGAGTGTTTTCCAACAGCCAGCGGCGGCCTTCCCCGCCGCGCCGCGCTGCTTCCATCGGGTTCCCAACCGCCTCGACCATCTGAGCCGCCAACTCTTGCGCATTGCCGGGCTCATGCAGCCACCCGGTTTCTCCCGGCGATACGGTTTCCGCCAAACCGCCAGCTCGTGCGGCGAGAACCGGCTTGGCGTGGTCGTAGGCCTCGTACACGACCAGTCCTAGAGGCTCCCACCAGACGGATGGAATCACCATGGCTAAGCAGCGATCTAGTAGTGCGGTCTTCTTTTCTCCCTCGACTTGACCGAGATATTCGCATCGCGGCAAACCGGCCGCCGCAGCGGTCACCTCGAGAGCCAAGGGACCATCCCCGCCGATGACGAGTCGTGCCGTGGGTATGTGAGCCGAGGCGATCTTCCACGCTTCCAAAAGCGTGGACACTCCTTTGGATTCGATCAAACGGCCTAGAAACAAAAAGTAGGGAGGATCGTCTGGACGACTATCCGGTTCGGGGCCCGGATCCCAAGAATGCCGGAGCAGGAAGACTTTCTCGGCGGGTTGACCGGCTTTGATAAACGCCTCTCGCATAAATTGGGAAATCGCGAGCCAACCATCGATTTTCCCATAAACCCGCAGCGCATGAGCCGCCCATAGAACCATGGCGAAAGCGGCCGTTTTGAGCCGCGAACTTTGCCAGGCACCGACCAGGATCTCCGGCAGAAAATTTTTCTTCAGCCCTTGCGGCAACAAACGCCCGGCCGCCCACAGGTAACCGTTGACCGAATACGGCCGGAAATTATGCACCATATGCGCCACCGGGACATTCAAACCCGCGACGACCCGCAGCACGGTTAACGAGCCGACGGGAAACAAATTGTGCACGAGCACTAAATCCGGTCGGCAAGCTTCGATATGTCGCCGAAGCCGGAGCGCCGCATCCGGATTGTGGAACATCCGCGTCAACTGTTTCGCGGAGGCCACCGCACCTGACTCTTGCTTCCAGGTGCGGCTATCGAAGTAGCAATGAAAGACCTCGTGGCGTTGTGATAGCACATTGGAAATGCGCTCTACCGACACTTCTTCGCCACCCCGTTCGAGATAGCGGTTGAATACCTGTAAAACCCTCACGCCGACCGCCCTTTCCGTTCCTCCAGCCGATTCCGCACCTCATCCGCCGCGAGTACCACAATCAACACGCGATCTTCGCCTCGTCCCGAGCAAATCACTCGCCCGTTGATTTCCCCCTCATGACTGCCCCGCAGCGAGAATTTTTCGGAGCGCAGACCGTCTTCGTAAAACCAAGTGATATACCGATGCATCGCTTCACCAGGCGGAATTTGCCCCAATAAGACGTCGGAAAGACTGTGGCCTTCAAGTGGATGGAATTCCGGCCCTGCCAGTTCGCGCAGTTCGTCACTGGCCGAAAGAATGCACCCCATCGCATCCGCCGTTGCAATTGCCGCCGGAACCTTTCCCGCAATAGTCAGCAATTGCTGCACGACCCGGTCCGCCCGCTCTCGCGAACGCGCATACATGACCGCCAAACTTCCGCCTACGAGAAAGCTCAAACCCCGGATCAATAGGCGATCCCATCCTGCGCCTGAAAGACTCAACGCCACAAACCCGAAGAGGACTACCAGAGCAGCCGCCACGCGCCGGGGGCTATTCCGCATGCTAGCAGCCATCAGCCAGCAAACTGCCAGCAATGGGGTCATGGGCGAACCCTTCCAGACCCGGTCAATTCCGTAAAAAACAGCGCCCGCTACTAGGCTTAGGCCCAGAATTGTCCACCTTCCAATCCGGTCACGCTTGGCCGGAGCCATGACAACGACGTCATTCATGGGCTCGTTCCCATTTTCCTAACCGGTTCGTCCAAGCGTCAGCGACCGCCCGTCGCCAGGCGCCGAAATGCGCACGATCGCGCGGGCCATGCACCAGCAGCGCGATCGCATACAATGCGGTTAAAACCAACGCCTTGGCCCAAGCCCCTTCGCTACGTTTGATCCAAATGGTATTGCGGGCTTCGTAATAAAATTTCCAATCCGCCAAGCCGGGCTCGAACCAGAACCAGCAGCCAAACCCATGCCATCCGATCAGGCGTTCAGCCGCCGGGTGTTGTAGCAGCGAATCTCGCACCGCTTCGAAACGGAAACCCGCCGCAGCGATCCGCCGCGGGTATTCTTCGTCTTCACCCCGGATAAATAAAGCCCCCAAAACCGGCCCCACTTTCTCCCACACCAGCCTGGGCACCAGGGCACCGGTCCACGCCGCGCGGCTTTCCACTCGCGCGCCACCCGGCCACTCCTCGGGTTTGCGCATCAGGCGCCAGCCGAATCTTTCATCACGCAAAGGGAGCGGCCATGAATAATCGCCACTCCGGGGATCGATTTGCACGCTGTGACGAACGACCCGCGGGTCCCATTCCCCATCCAACAAAGACTCCAACGCTGTCGGCTCGGGCCACGAGTCGTCATCGAGAATCCATACCGCGTCGGCTCCCAGCTCGAAGGAGCGCTCCATCGCCGCCCGTACTCCGCCGGCATTTCCTAAATTGCCGCCGGTTTCCAGGACTTGCAGTGCGCCCCAGCCCAACATTTCCAGCGCTTGTTTCGTGCCATCCTCCGAAGCGTTGTCCGCGATCACCACCCACCGAGGCGGGTGAGTCTGCGCCTTTAACCGGCGCAAGCACTCCACCGCTTTTTCCCGCCGGTTGAAACTGGCGAACACCACCGCGACCTGCGGCTCCTTCCGGGAATCCATTCGGTGGTCTTCGATAACAGAATCCTTACTTTCCTGCTGAACGGCAGAAACCCGCGCTTCCACCCTTGGCTCGCGTCCTGGGTTTAAAGGCGGTCGCAATGACTCTGGAATGATCTTTTTCTCCATCAAGCAGCTTCACTCTTCGGACGCGTAGCCCGGGATTTTAGAAAGGTCCAGCAGCTCGCCGAAGGTATGATCAAATGAAGCCGGGCGAAATCTTTCAACGCCTTTTCCGGGATAGAAGGTCATCTCTCCGAAATATATTTCCCCCTCAAGCGCGTAAAGATCCACCCGAACGAACGGGAACGGAGCAGACAACTCCGCAGCTACTTCCAGAAGTTTCGCCAGGTTCTTGGGTGCGGCAGGGGGAGCCGGTTCGCCCGGATACTCCAATTCGCAGGCAATTCGCTCCCAATTGAGCGTGTAAAGATTTCTCGTATGACTGGAAAAGCGGGCGTAGTCGACTTGGACAAAGGCCGGTTTCCCATGGAAACAAAACACCTTATAATCCGCGGGAGAACAACCGCTCTCATCGGCGAGAAATTCCTCACAAACGATCCGCGGAGTTGGATCGGAATACGCCCATTCGCGGCCGACGGGATAAAAGCTCTGTTTCAACCAACCCGCCAAATTCCGTCGTGCTTGGTGCCAATCAAAATCGGTTTTCGAATGACAAATCGCGTTCCACCCGGATCCATGGGTCGCCTTTAAGACGAAACGCTCAGGCAACTGTTCATAGTCGATTTGATCGACCTGATCAAAAACGCCTAACAGCGGAATAAGGAACTCCTTTCCGATCCGTTGTTCCACATACCCCCGCGCAAGGCATTTATCTACGCACACCTTCATCAAAGGGTTGCGATAATTCAGTTTAAGCCACTGCAGCTTCTCGTTGAAGGTCTCCGGGTTTTCGAGATCCGGGAAGGAGCCCTGCTTATAGGCGTACTGCAGGCCGACGAACATTTTATCGGGTAGAAACCTCAAAAACCGCCGTGCGGATTGGGACACAGAAATCATAGTCTTGGAACGTTGGGCATCCGGATCCGAGTTTATGCAAGCTCCCGGTACACGTCGTACACTCCTTCGAGCGTACTTCTCCACGAAAAATGAGCAGCCCTGCTTTGGCCTAGAGAGCCTAACTCCCGACGCCTTTCCGGCTCGGCCCATTCCACCAACCGCTGAGCGAGTTCATCCGGCATGTGAGGATCGAAATACAAAGCCGCGTCCCCACCTACCTCAGGCAAGCAACTGGATGAACTCGACAGCACGGGCGTTCCCGCCGCCATCGCCTCCAGAACCGGCAGACCAAACCCTTCGTAAGTCGATGGCATGACAACGCCATCCACGGCACGGTAAAAGGCGGCAAGCTGATCGTCCCGCAAGATCCCCATCTCGATCAAACGGTCCGAACCGATTGCCTGATGGAGAGCTTCCACCTGCGCCTCAGGCAACTTTGCGCCCACCCGTATCAAGGCCACATCCACCCCTAGCGCTTTTGCCCGAGCCAAAGCAGGCGCCAGAATCGCCAAGTTTTTCCGCTCCAGCGTGCTTCCAATGCAGCCCAACCGTAGCAGCCCTTCGGTACATGCTAATCTGGCTTCGATTTCGGCGTGAATGCCTTCATCCAGAATGAACGGTTCAACGCCCAGGTACACCACGCGGAGCTTCTCTTCTGGAATACCCAACCATTCCATCGCTTCACGTTTCGTGTATTCCGAAATGCAGATCGCGCGATCCGCTTTCTGAACATGATCGACGATCTGGCGAAAACGCTTCACTTGTCCCTCTCGCAGTTCGCCGGGATAACGAAGAGGAATTAGATCGTGAACGTTCACCACTTTTGCCATTCGAGCTGGCACGTGGCTCAACATATCCGCCCAACTGTGATCTAAAACGTGGGCGATTTTTCCGCGACAATGCGTTCGCACCTGAAGCGGGTACGCCAAATGGCGCGTCCATATACGATGGAAACGCGACCGGCGTTGAATCTGTTCAGAGCCGTAATCGCCCATCAAAACCGAGTGGAATTGGTAACGATCACTCGCTCGATGCGAATCGAGCAGCGCCCGCCAATAACGTAGCATGGAAATCACCCCGTAGCTTGGATGTGCAGGGACGAGCGATACATCCACAGGCAAACGGCACTCAGAATCGACATAATCGGCCATATCCAAATTCACTTCATGGTTGCCTAAAAGCTTTTCTCTGCCCGCGTGAATTTCTCTAAGCATCGAGGAATTCCGCATACCGGTGCGCCAAAGCTTCGTGAGACCATTTTGCCAGACATCTGTCGCGTTGCTTAGAGGTTTTTCTACGACGCGCATCGTCGTCACTGAGCCAGTGCGTGATGGTGTCGGCGAGACTTTCAACGTCTGAGTGACAAAAGGTCACCTCCGGATCGTCGAGAATTTCCGGAATCGCTCCGCTGTTGCTTCCTACCGTGAGCGTGCCGCACGCCATCGCTTCGATCAAAACATGTCCGAACTGTTCCTCCCAAACTTCACCGTTTGGCTTCGCCATGGGTTTGCTGGGTAACACGAATAGATCGATTTTGTTCAAAAATTCCGGGATTTGCCGGTGCGGCACGGCAGGAAGCAATTGAAGCCATTCCGTTTCCCCGGCAGTGCGAAGAGTCTCATGCAACGGACCCGCGCCCAAGAGAGCCAATCGCAAGTCGGGGATGCTTAACCTTACTCGGCGGCAAGCCTCGACAAGCTCGACCAACCCTTTTTCTTCCACGAATCGACCGCAGAAACCGATGACCCAGTCATCTTTCCCCCAGCCCAAATTGTTTCGCCACAGCGCCCTTTCTTCAGGAGTGGCGACAGGATGAGCGAGGGGATCGACACCGAGTTGACCATCAACTCGAAGATTTTCCGGACGAGTTCCTGCTTTCAAAAAAAGATCTTTCGCAGCTTGGTTCCCACAAATGACCTTGCCGGAAGTCATTGCCGTCAAACGATAAACGATGCTCAAAATGGCACCTCGCCATCCAGGCCGTTTGACGTTCTCCCAGGTAAATTCCGCAAAGCGGGCGCGAGGCGTATGGAACCAAGCCGCCACACGTGCCTGCCATCGCAGCCAGGACCAAGGCTCGTTTTCCACCAGCACTACGTCGGGCTGAAACCGCGCAAGTTCGCGGCCGAGGCCTCTGAACAAAAGACACGTGTAGTTTTGCGAACGGGGCCAGCGATCCAGACGAAACAACGAACTCGCTTCAGTGGGATCCGTTGAGTCCTGGACTTCTGAGCCCATGACCTTCCAACCCTTCGTGTCGCAGGTATACACCCGGACTTCAAAATGGTTCGCCAACGCGCGCGCTTTCTCGCGATTCACCCGCACCATGTAAGTATGGCCAATCAATGCCAGCTTCGGCTTGGCCGATGCCGTGCCCGGTTTCTCAAAGGTTTCCGTCAAGACCGCGTTCCAGCCCTCCGTGTAGTCATGCACGCTCATGGCTTTCCCGATCGAAGCATCCCGGGGTTTCACTTTCCCCTCCAAGATTTCCTCTTCCATGACTTGGATCATTTCGTCGACGTCCCAAGGCAGCAGGCGACCGTTGACCCCGCATTGGAGGATCATTTCGGAACCATGATGTGCCGTCAAAAAGAGCGGCAGTCCCAGCATAGACGCTTCGATTTCGACTAAGGAAAACGCTTCCGACAACGAGGGAAACAACAGGCCATCCGCCGCGGAAAGGTGGTACTCCGGATTGTCGACCATGCCGGTGAACACAATCCAATCCTCGTAATCTGGAATTTGTTTCCTGAACTTCCTGCATTGCCGCCCTAAAGAACTTGGCCATCCTCCGACGACCAACAAACGGGCGGAATGACCCCGTTTACGCAGGCCTTGTACAATATGGACCGTGTCGGCAAAACCTTTCCGGTAATGGTGCCCCATGCTGGAGAACACGAACACCTGTTCCTCGGGAGTGAAGTTATGTTGCCGCCTTGCGTCCTCGCGTGTTTGAGCGCGGTAACCCGGATTGAACCGGTCAAATACTGCCAAATTGGGGAGAACCTTTACCCGTTTCCAGGGAGCCGCGTAACGCCGCATGTCTTCGGCGACCGACTCGGAAACCGCTAGCAACAAGGTTTTAAACGGACTCCATAGTAATAAGAGTTCGGTCACAAAACCCGGAATACTCAGGATCAAATGCAGCCAGGCTTCCGTCGTGCGGAAACCCTTTCGGCGTTGGGCAAACCACCAATTTACATGCGAAAAATGGACGGTCGCGATATCGGCTGGAAGGTAAAGGAATCCGGTGGAAACGACGACATCGGGTCTGCTCTTGCCAGTTAGCCGTTCCCAAAGCGCGAGCCAATGGTAGAGGAAAAAATAAAACCACACGGCCTGGCCAAAGGGTAGATGCAAGTGAGGCATTTGGCGATGCGTCACTACTCCGGCCAAAGCGGGATCCAAAGCATGCCCCTGCACTTCGATCTCCCAACCTTGAGATGCAAGTCGCGGCACGATTTGGACCAGCCCATTGGTAGAGGGATTGGCCCGGGTGAAAACTGGCTCAATAAAGCGGAGGCGCGGCATCAGGGTCCAAGGAGTTCAGGCAGTAAACGTCAGGCGCGCGCCTTTGACTGGATGGCTTCCACGTAGAGTTCGCGAAGCCTGCGGCGGTAATCCTCCGCGGTCAGTGCTTCCCCCAGCTCGTGATGCGTTTGCCCCAAACGACCGGTCAGCACTTCTTCCTCTAGAATGGTTGCCATGCCTCCCACATCCCACGGCAACCACCGGCCATTCGCCGGATCGGTCAAAATCATTTCCGCCCCATAATGAGGCGTGAGATAAAGCCGCAAACCGAGAGCGGCGGCTTCGATCTCCGCCAGCGAAAATGCTTCGAAATGGGAAGGGAAGAGCATGCCGTCAGCCGCGACCAAGTGGCGCTCGATATTCTCGACCAATCCCGCGAAGACGCAGGCGTCTTGTTCCGCAGAGGTAAGTTTGTTTCGGAAATTCCGGATCGTGGAATCCGTGCCGCCGAGGATCAGGTAACGCACCGCATGGCCCTTGGCACGAAGACACGCGACCGCTTGCACGCCCTGGAGCAAACCTTTACGCTCGAAATGTCCGAAAGCGGAAAACACCAGAACCTTTTCTTCCGGTTTGAAGCCATACCGCTGGCGCGAGCTTTCCCGCCATTCATCTCGGACTGCCGGGTGGAAACGCTGGGGGTTATACTGATTTGGGATCAAACGGAAGAGTCCGCCTGCGCCATGAGACTCAATCGTGGACGCTAACGAACGGCTGACCACCCACCAATAAGAGGTCGATCCGGTATCCCGAAGCACCGCGGCTTCCTGTCGCGCAGCCCACCGCGTCATCAAATGCGTGACAAAACCGAGCTTCAACGTTTCCGTTCGCTTCGCTCGCTCTTCAAGAAACGCTTTGTTCCAAAATTGGATGTAGCGGATGTCGGTCCATGGTGCCAAACAACCAGACACTTGGACCAGCGTATCTTTTCGGTCCAAGCGTTTCAACCGCCGCGTCACCTCCCGGGCGTAAGCGATGCTTTTGAGTTTCCAACCAGGAAGCTTCGTGGAAACCGGCAGCCAGCGGACCTTCGGATGATCCGCCACTTCGCAGCCGATCGCCCAGATCTCAATGGTGTCAAACAACTCCGCCACCGCGTCAAAGCTATCCACCCAACCCCTCATCGTGGGGCTGGAACTCGTGACGTAGGGATCGACGATTAGCAGCTTCACAGGCCGGCGACAGGGTTTTTGCGAAACAAGCAGGTAATCGCGTAGGGAAGGAGCTGTTTGCGCTCTTCAGGCGTAAGACTCGTTTCCAAATCCGCCCAGGCGACCGGCATGAATCTGCCCTTCAACGGCAGCCTCATCGCCTTGAGCGTCCGCTCCATCGTCGGCCGGGTCATCGAATAACCCGTGTATAACAATTGGAATTCAGGTTCTGGAAACAGCCGCTGCAGATCGCTCTCGGTATAGCCCTCCCGCAGGTGACCCGGCGTGTGGAAGGGCTCAGGGGGATGAGGAACACTGACGATGACGTGGCCGCCCTTTTTGACAATTCTCCCAAGTTCTCGTGCGGCCAGCTCGTGATCTTCGATGTGCTCCAGAACTTGTGTGGTCATGGCGCAATCCATCGATTCATCAGGATATGGAATGTTCAGCAACGAGCCTTGAACAGCCTCAAACTGGGGAATGTCGGCATGATTGCGGAGGAGGATCTCAAAAAGCTCAGGATCATATTCCAGCGCCGCAGCGCGTTTGCAAAAACCGGACTCATACACCAGCCGCAACATCTGACCGCCCCCCGCACCTCCGTCAAAAACACGGTCCTGCGGGCCAATCATACGGAAAGCGTCAGCAATCCGGGGGAACTCGACCCGATAGCGGATCGTGTTCATCGTGAGCAAATTTTGCCGGCACCAGTGGCGGAGGGTTTCCTTCAGGCGTGTCATAAGAGGGAGAATGAAAAAACGAAAACTTACGAATGCGGGTGGCGGGTTTTCATCCAAAGCCAACGTTGTTCTGGCATTCTGTCTTCAGAAGCGGCCTTCGTCAGAACTTCCGCAGAGAGCTTTTCCAGACCGGGAATACATTGGATGGAGCTTGCATCACGGGGAGTGACTCCAAAGCGGGCGATTTCATGCGTTGGCGAAAAACGCTCGGCGATCACTTTTTCGACGCCGGAAACCTCCATACCGCCCGCGCGATGGATCTCGACTAGAATATCGCATCTGGTCAAAGCCGGACATTTTTCAGGATCGAGTAGCTCCAACTCGAAGCCCTCTACATCCGACATCACAAAGCTGCGGTTGGTGATGCGACGGGCCAGTTCCTCGTGACTGCAGTATGTGAGCACCTGCAGGTTCTCCACTCCGTTCAGCTTGGCCAACTGGCGCTGGCGACGACGAGCGATGGGATCGATATCATAGGAGATCACCCGCGTGGCGGGCAACTTCCAGGCGAAGCCTACCGCGTAGTAGCCCTCGGCCGCACCTACGTCGATGAGCGTATCATAATCGCTCGCAAGAATGTCATGGATTACTTGGGAGAGCTCCTCTTCGTAACAGCCGATCCATTTTCCAGTCACCGGCCCCCAAATGATTTTGTTGTAATACTCCATCCCCTTGAAGGGACCGGAAAGCACCTGGATCCGGCCATTGCCATACACTTCCCGGTGGAGGCGATTTTGAATGTCCGCGTAGAGCACCTTGCAGCGTTGGAAAAACCGCACACTGGAGATGGCATAGAAAACAGGCGGCGCGTGACGCAGGAGTGCATTGCGGATGAGCTTCTTCATGTCGTTGGAATAACGAGCATGTTATAGAGCATCTTTAAAGCGTTTCAGATAATGGTAAGTCACTTCGTTCAGCCGACGGCCGTCTAAATCAGGGTTCGGCAACCCAACAGCCGACCTCGGAGGCACGGCAGCTAGTTCTTCAAAAAGCGCTCCTTCCAAGGACTCCACGGAGCCGGATTCGACGAGGCGGCCGTTACCGCCAAGATTCTCCCTCGTCCCGCCATTGTCCGAAGCAATTACACGGCAGCCACACGCCACCGCCTCAAGCGGCGTGAAGGGGTTCGCTTCGATCCATTCCGGGGTAGTTGGAAATACCAACAAACGGCTACGGCGCATCCAGTTTGCCACCGCTTCAGGTTCCTGGCGACCGACATGAAGGTAACGGGTGCGACCCTTCGCAACCTCCATCGTCGCCGCTCGCAAAGCCGGATCATCCACGCCATCTCCCACAAACACACAGTTAATTTCGTACGGCAGCTTGGATTCCAGACGATGCAGAGCTTCGACCAATACGAATACGCCTTTGCTGCGTTCGATTCGCCCAACGAACAAGACGTCGATGTCTCGCAGCGACGCTGGCTCAGCCGGACGAAAGATCTCGTCGTCATAGGGATTGAGGATCGGCGGAGTTTTAAGCCCCCAACTTTTCGCCACGTCATGACCGACAGGGATCGGACGGCCGACTTTGAAAGCGAGCTTGAGGCTTAGGTAAGCAAGCCTCTTGCGCCAAGGAAGACGCCCCGAGTCCCGGCCAAAATGGGCCGTGGGAAACCAAGGCACACCTTGTAATAAAAAAGGCCAAATGTCCCTCCAAGAGGCATCCACCTGCAACACCACGTCCGCCCAACGGGCGAGAGCACGATGCTCAGGCCCCCCCGGCGATCGCAACACGTTAGGCAGAGGCTCGCCGGGTGTTCTTGTTAAAATGCGGACCTCATGACCTGCACGGCGGAAACCGCATGCCAACATTTCCGCGTAACGAACCGAACCACCGAGAATGGGCAAATACCGTTTGCTGCTAATGACGATGTTCACCGCAGTTAAAATTCGTCGGTCGGGCGGAAACTGCCGCGATCAAAAAAGGCATTCCCCTTCAAAGTCACATAACAGAGCTTCAGCAGCCGCAGCACGTCATGCTGGCGGCTGACGGAAAAACGAGTCAACAAACGGCGAAAACCGCCACTGCTCCTTCGGCCACCCCGCTCGGAGTGGCTCCCGCTTTGCCAAGCTTCCTGATAGTCCGGCTGCACGGCCGTCAAGCGTTCCGGGATCGAGCCAACGCGCCGACCCCAATAAAACATCTGAGCGGGCCAAGACGTGGAAGCCAATGCTCGGCCCCGCGTCGGTCCCGGGGGAAGCACTTCGTGAAACACCGCTTTATGCCGCATTTCCACCAGATGAACGCCGCCTAACTCAAACCCGTTGTCCGGGTGGAGAATGGAAAACGGAAGGTCAGGGCCAAATTGATAAAAACCGTGGCCGAGGTAGGAGTTCGCCGGAGTCGCGGAAAGGAACATCCCGTCTGGTGCCACCAGCGCAAGCGCACCACGCAACGCATCCGAAAATCGGAAGACGTGCTCCAGCGTGCCGCCGTCGAACACGAAATCGTAACCGCCTACCTCCGCTTGCGGCAATGGCTCGTTCATGTCCCACAGACGGGTCGCTCCTTCGTAATCGGAAACATCGAAGCTCTCGACCTGTACGGCCCCAAGCCAGCGGTAAAAATCCTCAACGAAACGTCCGGCCGTCGTGAGCCAGCGTTCCACGCGCGCCGCCTCAAGCGCCAGCCCAGCACGGCAAGCGATCTCAAGCATGGGCCGTACTTCCACGTCGGATGCGAAAGCCTGCCGACCGAGCATCGCCACCCGGCGGAAGGAACATCCTTTCTTCTTCAATCCGCAGTGATAGCGGACGCCTTGAAGATCGAGACCCATGTTTCGAAGGTTCAGTCCGCTAAGACGGTTTCCCATGCTGCGGAAACGCGCTCGCCTACTCTCTCCCAACTGAAATGACGTGCCCGTTCGAGTCCGCGCTGCGCGAACTCCCTTCGCAAAGAAGGAGAGGTCAGCAGACTTAAAACGGCTTCGGCGCAGACCTCCTCATCGGCAGGATCTACTTGCAACGCCGCGTCCTCTACGACTTCTGGAACAGACGTTCGATTGGTAGCCACTACCGGACAACCACAAGCCATCGCTTCTAGCGGAGGCAACCCGAACCCTTCTGCCCAAGACAGGAAAAGCATTAGCTCCGCACCAGAATAAAGGACCGGAAAGTCCCCATCATCCAAGCTGCCGGTAAATCGCACGAACTCCCGCCAAGCGACTGAGTCACCGACCGATTCATCGAGTTCCTGCTCAATTCGTTTGGGATAGCCCGCAAATACCAATTTTACTTGAGGCGCTCCTGTGCGGCGCACCAATTCCATGACCCGCACAATTCCAGCGATGTTTTTTCGTTTGAACTGACCAGTATGCGCCAATACGTAACGATCATCCCCTAACAGGCCCAAACGTTGACGCCACGATGCAAGCGAAACAGCGTCTTCCACCGGGCGGAAAGCCTTGTCCACCGCCAAGCTGGTGAGATGGATTCGATCCCGTGAGATTCCAAGAAACTCCATCAGGTCATTCGCTGAGCTTTCCGAATAGCAGGTAAAATGGGCACCTGATCGCTCCGCGGCTCGCAGGAGCCATTCGAACTCCTGACGAACGGCAGAATCCGGCGGATTATCACGGATCGGAATGAGATCATGCACGGTGTGTAATCGCTTGGCCGCGGGACACCTAGCCGTTGCCTTCGTTCGTAGCTCGGCATGCAATAATCGGGCGTGCCGATAAGTTTCCCTGACCTTCTCACTCAGCCGCCAGCGACATTCATTTACGTAAGCTCTCCAGAATTTGCGGCGAAGTTTGGACCACGGATCGTTACGAATTCCTCCCGCAGGGTCGCCCATATCCACCCATCGAATCGCCTTCCGCTCCCAACTCGAAGGCTTCGGCTCGATGTAGTTCTCCAAGAGATCAGGGAACTCCCGTTCTAAAAAGAGCCATCCTTCTGCCGGATAAAGTGCCGAGCAAAGGCCTAAACGTGCGCCAAAATGAGTTTGCAGTCCGCTCGCGTAGCCGATCAGCACACGGCCCACCCCATAATAATTGCCGGCCGGCGCGTAGTAGCACCCTGAAACTGCCGACAAATCCAACAGCAATGACCCTTCGGACATTTTCGCGAAACGTAAGGAGTGCACAAGACCCGCTAAGCGGTGATTCCTGTCGATTGAGGACTTGCTACACGGACCGGTGCAACATTCCTCGGTTGGGATGCTATGAGATTTCCAGAGCCTCGGCGGATCAGCTTACGGCAAATCATAACCCCCGCGAATGAAGTCCAAATTTGGATGTTGATCGGGTTCGCATTGAAATTATCTCCGCCAATAAAAGACAATCCCACCATTGGTAACGCCAGCGCCAAGGCAAACGCCGCGTCATTCCTTGTTTGTCGATCTGTCGCTCGAAATGCCGCACGATGGAGGTAAACCAGAATCATCCCCCCAGGGATCAGAATTGCAAGAAAACCCACCACTCCTACAGTGATCAGAATTTTATTAATAACATCGTGATTATAAGTATCCGCGCTGACGTCGTATTTGGCCAAATTGGAGGTCGGCCCTTCGCCGGTGCCGAACAAAGAATACGTATCCGCTCGCTTTAAACGCTGCCAACCTCGGATGCGGTCGGAGAAGGTGCTAACCTTGAGCACTTGATCGCCCCATTCAGAATCCGAGGCAATCGCATTATTAACGTCATCCAGTCCCTTTGCCAAGATATAGTCCGATTTCGCCACCGCTAAGACAAACAGCGACAGCGCAGTACCGTAGAGCAATAGAGTTCGCGCCCTTGTCCGAAAAGCGAATGTTGCGATAAGAACAAAAACAGGATAAATGAGTGCCGTGCGCTGAGTGGAAACGACCAACGTCCACATTAACAAGGAGCCTGCGAAAATCCAAAAAAAGCGAGCCTTTTTGTAACGCAGAGCATGCCACCATGCGAAAGAGCAATAAATGGAAGCGCAACCCAACGCGGACGCCGAACCAAAAAAACCGAAGACGCGGGGATTCTCCATCAATAGCATTTGCGCATAGTGGACGCGCGAGAGTCCTGACTTTGCATACACCCACTCGATTTGATCAAATCCAATATAATACTGCTTGAGTGCCCAAGCAGCCGCCGGGAGGGCAAAGATCACCTGTAGAGCAAAGAATTTCCGCCAGTCATCAAAGGTTTTCAAATAAGAATACGCAATGGGGACCAAGGTGATGTAACCCGCGATATTTGCAGCACGCTGGCCCTTCTCCATCCACGTGCCATCCATAGTGAAAAACACACCCACTCCCGCGATAAGGGCGATTAAGAAAAACAATAGAGAAAGCCCCTCCAATTTGATCCGGCCGAATAATCCATTGAGTAAATAACCAGCATTCAAAGCCGCCAACACCACGAATGGCATCGCCAACGTCTGCATCACCGTGAACGAATAAGCACCACCAAAATAGACAGCCAATCGCTTGTACTCATCTACCCAGATTACCAAAGGCACCAACGCGAACAACCCCGCTTTCGGTTTGATCAATGCAATAAGCGAAAGCGTGATGGTGATAAATGGAGTTAAGGCGGCCAATCCACCAGCCGGGTCCGTCACCATCGACACCGAAATGAGCAGTGCCAGAACAAGGAGCCCCATCAAGATGGCGACTTTGGTAATTTGCGTACTGTCTACAGCCATTTTCTTAAAGTATTTTGCAACAAAAATAGCCGCCCGTTATGAGACAACCATTCCATGGCAAGGTTTATGCTACAAATGACCCTGGTGGCTCATCGCCCAGCATTTTCGCATAGATACGTTCCAGACGTTCTGCGTTTCGTGAAATATGGAAATGGTTGAGATACCGCTCCCTCCCCGCGCGACCCATCGCTTCGGCCAAGCCATCTGTAATAGCAAGCCGGAGCAAGCGATCCGCCAAGGCCTCGACATTCCGTGCGGGAATCAAATAGCCTGTCCGCTCTTCCTCAATCACATCACTGACGCCATTCGGCACACAGGCGATGGCGGCTGAAGCTTGGGACATGGCTTCCAGGGTGACGAGCGAGAAGGTCTCTGCGGACCCCATTGAAACGTGAACATCGCCAGCTCGATACACGGTGGGAAGATTTTCCACGTAGCCCTCGATCCGAATGAACTCCCCGGCTTTAAGGCGCTCGATTTCTCGCTGCAAAAACTCCGTTTCAGGTCCTTTCCCTGCAATGATCAATTGAATACGTGGGATCTGCCGATGCAGTCTTGCAACGGTTTGGATAAGGAGATCGACATGCTTGTTGTCCACCAAACGACCTACCGTGGTTACAAGAAACGCGTCAGGCGGAATTCCCAACAACCGGCGGGCCTCGGTTTTATCTTCGTAAAATGGGCGGTCTTCGACCGTATTATGGTGGACGACGATCTTGCGGGGATCGACGTCATACCGTTCCACCAACCATTCTTTCGCTGGATGTGACACAGGCAGCACCAAATCGTGAGCGGATACCCAACGGCCATACAGCCAACCACGCCAACCGGTCCAAGGGGCGAACTGATGAACCGAAAGGATGGTTCGGGGCACCACGGGAAACCAACGTTTGAGCAACAACACGCCCGCGAGTTGCATGCAATTATGGTTATGAACGATCGCCGGACGCCATTTTGCTACCGCGTCGACTAGACCTCTCATTTTACGCCATTGCCGCGCCAAGCCCGTGGAATTTCCGGTCTCCAAGATCTCCACGCCGTGACCATCTGCGGCGATCTGCTGCGCTACACGCCCTGCATCAAAAGTGCAGACGGTGAATTCGTACCGCTGCCGGTTGACGCTTGCGGTCATTAACCGGAGAACTTCTTCCACACCACCCACATCCAGGCCGATGCTGACCTGAAGGATCTTCCTTTTTCTGGCTTTCATTGCAGAACGGATGCTTAACGACCATCGTTAGCGACGGAAAATTCTGCTGACGGCAGGGATCAACAAAACGTTTTGCAGTAATCCAGCCACTGCCGAGGCCGCGACGATACCCACGTCGCTGTAATGCCTCACGAGAAACAGAGCCAAAAGAATGTTCAACGTCGCCGAGAACACATTCGCGACCATCAGGGGACGGAATTCTTCCAGCGCGTTCAGCAGGGCTGAAATTTGCGAGTACGCAGCATAAAAAATCCCCAGTGGAATCATGGTGCCGAGTAAAGGGCGGCTCACTGCCACCACGTCCCTTGTCCAAAATTTAAAAATGAGAGGGCCCGCCACTGAAAAAAGGATCATGCACAGGCCGGCAAAGGAGACGGAAACCCCCACGGCATGAAGAAATCTTTTCCTCATCCATTGGTAGTCGTTGCGGGTCGACGCTTCGACATACGCCGGCCACATCGATGTGTGCAAGATATTGGGCACGGTCATGACGTAACCGAGAACTCTTAGGGACAGCCCATATGCAGCGTTTTGCGCGGCTCCCATGCTGCTACCTAAAATGATTTGTCCTAAGTTGGAGAGGCAAAGCCAGGAGACCGAAAGAATGAAAAATCGAATCCCTACTTGGAATAGCGATTTGCCCGTCGAAAATGAAACAGAAGACCAGCGCGGGAAAAGCCATGGCCTTCGCCACACAACCATTTGAAGGCCCGCAAGGAACCGGCAGATGAGGAACCCCATAGAGCCCGCCACCATGATCGCAAGCATCCCTTGCGTGAACGCAATGCAGAGCCAGATCAATGCGAGAGAAAGAACCCCACCTGCAATCTGCCATGCGTTGGAAGTCCCGGCCTCTTGATAAGCGGAATATGGTTTAGTGAAGCCGTCGCTAACAATCGTCCACAAGGGAATGACGATGGCGAGATACACCGCCCATCGAGCTTCGGCACGGAGGTTGGGTTCACTAAGGTGGAACCAATCCTCCAGAGGCAGCGCGAGGCAGATGGGCAAAAGAACGAACGACCCCAGCGCTGCGATGCTGAACAGCATGGCGAGGCAGGAGGAAAACGCACGATTGGCCCCTTCCTCATCGCCTTTCGCGTAAGCGCGGGAGAGCGCGTTGAGCAGCCCGTTTGAGAGTCCGAAATCGCTTAATACCAACCAGCCTCCGATGCTTGAGCAGATTAGCCAAAAACCATATGCTTCTCTTCCGAGGTAACCGACGACCAACGGCACCTGCACTAACGCTAGAACCAAAGCGACAATCCTGGCGACACCGCCCGAAGCGAAATTGCGTAAAAGACGCCGGTCGCGGGCGCCGCCGATCTCAGCCCGCGAGTTTGCTTGCATGGAGGATGCGATAGGGACCTGTGCGAGGCTCGTCCTTAATGATCTCGAACCCGCCGTCACGAAGGATTCTGAGAACCTCGGCGTGGAGTTCTTCGCCGTGAGTTTCGAGAAGGATATGTTTGGCCTTGGCGAGGGTTTCACTCATTCCCTTCAAGGCCTGAACCTCGTATCCCTCGATGTCCATTTTGATAAGGTCGGGAGCAGGAAGCTGCTCCTCTTTTACAATGGAGTCCAAGCGATGCACTTGCACATGGATGGGCGTCGCTTCGTCGACGAAACTCACTCCCGGATCGAATGATTGTCCCCCAGCGTGGTTAATTGAGGTATAGAAAGTCTTTACCTCGCAGTTGTCCCCGATGGCGAAAGGGTAAATTTTCGCATCTCCGATGGCGGCATAATTGATCTCTGCGATGGCCTGTTCTGCAGGCGACGGCTCGAAGCCGATAATGCGAGCACGTGGATACAGCCGACGCATGTATAATGCCGCGATGCCGGCATTCGCCCCGATGTCGTAAATCACTTCAGGCGCGGGGGAAATGCAACCCATCGACTTGTAATCGTCGTAAAAAAATATCTCCCGGAAAATAATCCAATCTGACGAGATGTCCCTAATAGCACCTCGGACTACTCCGCCATTTGTTGTTTTAATCTCATAGCGAAGCAGATGATTTGCTCCTTTCGCTTTGTGATCGATCATCCATTTGAAGTTCAAAAGGGCGAGGGCAAGCTTGCTGCGAAGATTGGCCCCATACTCGAAAGAACGTTTCAAGAGGGTTATTTTTCGACCGAAGTAGGCTTTCATAGCTTCAAGGGTGCCGGTCTAGGCGGGTCATTAAATGGCTGAAATGCGGATGGAGTCCGACGTCCCAAACCGCGGCGTTAAGCGCAACCGCCATTGAGGCAATCGCGAGTGAGGTGACGCGCGACTTCCTTGCCGCATATGACAGGCGTCCAACCGAGTAGTCGCCGGGCCTTTGAAGCATCTCCAAGCAACCTGTGGCTATCGACGCGGCGGAAGAAACGCGGATTAACCCGCAGCAATACTTTTCCGGAAGAGGCTTCAACCGCTTCTTCCGATTCGCCTTCGCCACGGAAGATCAGCTCAATGCCGGCCTCATGAAATGCCGCGACGGCAAAATCCCTAACGGTGGTCGAAGTGCCGCTCGCAAGAAGGAAGTCCTCCGCTTGGTCGACTTGAAGGCTACGCCAAATCGCGTCGATATATTCAGGAGCCCAACCCCAATCGCGTTCTGAATCGAGGTTACCCAACTCCAGAATCTCTTCGGAGCCTCCGGCAATGCGGGCTACCGTGGAGGCAATCTTCCGGGTCACGAAGCTTTCTCCCCGGCGGGGCGATTCGTGGTTATAAAGAATTCCGTTCACCACAAACATGCCATGCGCCTCGCGATAGACGCGACAGAGATTGGCCGCGAACGCCTTCGCGCATCCATAGGGGTTCACCGGTCTGAAGGGCGTGTCCTCGGTCTGGGGACTCGAAGCGGGGACGCCGAAGACTTCCGATGACGCGGCATGAAAAAAACGAGGTGGCGAAGGAAGATCGCGGCAGATTTCGAGCAAACTGAGCGTCGCGACTGCGGTTTCCGCAACCGTCGATTCGGGGATCTCGAAGCTTAAACCCACATGGGATTGCCCGGCGAGATGGTAGAATTCATGCGGACAAATTCGCGCGATCAACCGTCTCAAAGTCGTTTGGTCGCTGAGGTCCGCATAATGCAAATGAAAGCGTTCGCCATGCTGACGGAGATGTTCGATCCGGGAACGATTGAACTGACTCGCACGCCGCACCAACCCGTGCACGACATAATCCTTAGCCAGCAGGAATTCGGCGAGGTATGAACCATCCTGTCCGGTAATCCCGGATATCATTACGGTTTTCACAAAATAAGGAGCGTCTGAATTCGTTTCAAATAGAGTTCAGCCCAGTAAAGCGTCGCTATCCCGCAAAGCTGTAGAGTGTTGAGCACTCAGGATTTTCTCAGCTCCCACTTGTCGTGGCGGTGCTGAACCGAAAGGCCCTGCTCGGCGGCGAAGCGTTGGACGGCGAGTCTTACCCCATCCCAGGACCAGTCATCGCCGAACAACACGCCGCCGGGACGAACAAGATCCCAGTAGGAAACGAGGTCCTGATACACGTCCTCTTCCTCGTGACTGGCGTCGACGTAAATGAGATCGGCCTTAATGCCATTGAGCGCGAACCATTGTGCGGCCGTCGCCGAGGGCAAGGGCAGCGGGGTGATGAGCGCTTGTTTGCCCGCGCGGCAGACGTTGGCGAGAAACTGATAGTAGAGCGTCGGATAGCCGTGCTTTAGGTCCAACGCGCGGTGGCGTTCCGGATCGTCTAGATCGGTCCACATTTCCAACGCGCCGAGCCAGGTATCGACGCAGATGATCTCGGCATTGAGTCGGAGCTTTTCGACTTCGGCCGCCAAGGTGAGTGCGGAGCCACCTTTCCAGGTGCCAACCTCGATGATCCGAGACGGGCGAAGTTCGGCCACAAGCTCGGCGAAGGCCGGGGAATTCGAGCCCCAGCCGGAAGCGTCGTCCGGCCATGCGTTCCAATCGAACGAGGCATAGGGGTCGACGCGATGGAGCAGCGGGCGGACTTTGCCGGTGAAGTCCTGCGTGACCGTTTTGCCCCGTTGGGCGCTCCGGAGGCGTTTCAGGCTGAAGCCGCAGCGATAGGCTACACTTTTGACGAGACTCTGGGCGTGACGGGCGATCATGTTCGCAAGAAGGAATTGGGAAATGCGGACTGAAGCCGGAAGGGACGGGCTTACGCACCCAGCAGACGATTGCCGTAGCTCAACGTGCGTTGGCAAGTTTCACTGAGATGGGGCCATTCTTCCCGGCAATAGTCTAGAATCTCGGTGAGACGGTCGCCCGCGTAATCGTGGGCGATGCGATTGCGAGTATCCTTGAGTTCCCGCAGCCAGTCGACGGATTCAATCAGACCGCGTTTTTCCGCACGGTTCGCGACATCCAGCAAGGTTCCCGCATCGTGGAGTTCGAAATGGTCCAAGGCGCGGAGAACGCGTTTGGTCAGCAGGTCGATGACCCTAGCGAAGCGACTGGTAAAAGCTTCCACAATGGACAGCTCTTCCTCCGAAAGTGCCGACATGTCGGTTGGCAAGCGATCACACGCCTCCGCGGAGTATTGCAAATGGCCGAGTGCCCGGACGAGTTCATCCAAGCTGTCGCGAAGGTGAACGGCGTGTGGTGAGCGGCTCATAAGGAAACGCCGGAGGCGAGGGCGAGGCGGGCGATGCCGGAATCCAAGGCGTTCGGACGGGCGACAACGAGGTCGAGTTTTTGCCAGCCGATCTCGTCAAGAATATCACGCCGGATCCGCCATTCGTCGCGCAGGCCGATGCTTTCAGAAATCACCAACAGGTCGATGTCCCCGCCGCGGGCCTGGTCGTCGGCGCGCGAGCCGAACAGGATCACCCGCGCCGCAGGATCCTGGCGGGCCACCGCGGTACGGATCGCCTGCGCTTGGGACAGGGAAAGCCTCATGACGTAAACATAAGCGGCGGGTTCCCGGAAGTCGAGCAGCGGAGGGGAAGAGGCGGACTTCTCGAAGGCACCAAACCCTATGGGTCAATCCTGATCCGATCCATGGGCGTCAGGGTTGAGGATCCGCACGGCCCGTTGCGTTTTCCAAAGGCGCAGACAAGGGCCGAACGTCAGTCTTCAACCTCATCGCCATGGAGAGGGTTTCGGCTTCTTCGAGCCAACGGACTTTTTCGAGGAATGAAAGTTCCCGGTCGCACCAGCGGTCGAATTCACGGCTACCTTCCGCAGTGCCCCAGCGCCAATCGGGAACGAGTTTGGAGAGGAGCGTCATGGCAGCCGAGTGAGTTCTTGGATATCGACTAGATCCTGCGGTCGAGCGGCCTCGCGTTTCATTCGCAACAAACTCTCCAGCGAAACGATAGGGGCCGTCAGACCTTCCGCCAGCTCAAGGTGAGCGAGTTTATTCCATTCGGCACCGAAATCGAAGGGCTCGTAAACGAAGATGTCGATGGGTGTGCGTTGATGTGAGTCGCTCCAGAGTTTCAGAACGATCATGTTCCGCTCCCTGCGCCATTGCTGGCGGATGTCCGCATTGGCGAAGTCCGCCGGACTGGCCGGGATCGCCATTTGATAGCCGATCGAAAACAGCGCCTGGAGACCGCGGAGGATATTGTCCTCGTTCAGCTCGACGACCAGATCGACATCGCGGGTCATCCGGACGAAACCATGCGCGTTGACCGCCAAGCCGCCGACGATGATGTAACGCACTCCGGCCTGGTTAAGGGCTGAGACGATGGATTCGACGCTTCGGAGTTCCATTTCGCGTCAATCTAATCGCGAACTAAGTTTTGCCGCAAGTTCGCCGGAAATCGCGGGCGGTTGAAAGCCGCCCGCCCCCTTCATGCCGCTCGGGAGAGCGGCACTCCATTCAGACGATCATCCCCGCGGCGACGGTTTCGTTCGTGCCCGGGTCGATGAGAACGAAGGAACCGGTATGGCGGTTGCGACGATAGGAGTCGTGAAGAAGCGGCACGGCGGTTCGCAGGGTGATGCGGCCGATGTCGTTCATGTTGAAGCCTTCGACGTCTTCCACCTTGTGCAGGGTGTTGATGTCGACGTGATACTTGATCTCCTGAACGATCGCTTTGGTTTCCTGCGTGGTATGGCGCAGAATGACCTTGGCGCGTGGCGGCATGGCTTTCTGCGAGAACCAGCAAATCATCGCTTCGATATCCTGGGCGACCTTCGGCGGATTGTTCGCCTTCACCAGCATATCGCCACGGGAGATGTCGATCTCGTCGTGCAACGTCAGCGTGACGGACTGCGGCGCATAGGCCTCGGTGAGTTCGCCGTCGGGCGTGTGAATCGCTTTGACGTGCGTGCGGAAACCGGATGGCAGCACGGTGACTTCGTCGCCCGGCTTGAAAACACCACCGGCGACACGGCCGGCATAGCCACGAAAGTCGTGCCATTCATCGCTCATCGGGCGAATCACCCACTGCACCGGGAAACGGGCGTCGACGTGGTTTTCCTCCCCGCCGATGTAAACGTGCTCGAGATGATAGAGCAGCGATGGGCCCTGGTACCACGGCATTGCTTCCGACTTGTCGACGACGTTGTCGCCGTTGAGCGCGGAAATCGGGATGGTGGTGATCTCGACAATGTTATCGAGGCGCGAAGCGAAGGCTTCGTAGTCTTTGACGATCTGGTTGTAGACCTCTTCCGAGTAGTCGACGAGGTCCATCTTGTTGACCGCGACGACCAGATGCTGGATGCGGAGTAGGTTGGCGACGAAGCTGTGACGCTTGGTCTGCTCAATCACGCCTTTGCGAGCGTCGATGAGAATGATGGCAAGGTTTGCGGTGGAAGCACCGGTCACCATGTTGCGGGTGTACTGGATATGTCCCGGGGTGTCCGCGATGATAAATTTGCGCTTCGGCGTCGCGAAATAGCGGTAGGCGACGTCGATGGTGATGCCCTGTTCGCGCTCGGCTTTGAGGCCGTCGGTGAGCAGCGCAAGGTTCACGTTTTCATCGCCACGGCGACGGGAGGATTCCTCAACGGCTTCGAGTTGGTCTTCGAAGATCGATTTGGAATCGTAAAGCAGGCGGCCGATGAGAGTGGATTTGCCGTCGTCGACGGAGCCAGCGGTGGTGAAACGGAGAAGGTCCATGGAAATAAGTAAAAAGTGAGCGGTGATCAGTGATCAGTGGAAGAGGCCGAGATTTCAGCTTTCAGCATCAGGAAGAGGTTTTCGCCTTCACTGATCACTGTCCACTGATCACTCGGCACTTATCTTTAGAAGTATCCTTCCTTCTTCCGGTCTTCCATGGAGGTTTCCGAGCGTTTGTCGTCGGCGCGGTTGCCGCGCTCGGTTTGGCGGGCGGCGGCGACTTCTTCGATGATCTGATCGAGCGTCACCGCGTCGGATTCGATCGCGCCGGTGATGGTGGCGTCGCCCATGGTGCGGAAACGGATGCGCTTGCGCTCGACGGTTTCGCCATCACGCGGTTCGACGAATTCGCCAACGGCGAGGATCGCGCCGTTGCGCTCAAGCACGTCGCGCTCGTGAGCGAAGTAGAGCGAAGGAAGCGGGATGTTCTCGCGCTTGATGTACATCCAGATGTCCATCTCGGTGAAGTTGGACAGCGGGAAAACGCGGAAGTGTTCGCCCGGATGCTTGCGACCGTTGAAGAGGTTCCAGAGTTCGGGGCGCTGGTTTTTCGGATCCCATTGACCGAAGTCATCGCGATGGGAAAAGAAGCGCTCTTTGGCGCGGGCTTTCTCTTCGTCGCGGCGACCGCCACCGAGCGCGGCGTCGTATTGATGCTCTTCGATGGTATCGAGCAACGTGGTCGTCTGGAGACGGTTGCGGGAAGCGTTCAGTCCCTGTTCCTCGACCACGCGGCCGGTATCAATCGACTTCTGAACGGAGCCGACGACGAGACGGGCACCGAGCAAATCGACGAACTCATCGCGGTAGGTCATCGTTTCCGGGAAATTGTGACCGGTGTCGATGTGGACGAGCGGGAAAGGCATACGCGCCGGCCAGAATGCCTTGCGGGCCAGCCACGCCATCACGATCGAGTCCTTGCCGCCGGAGAACAGGAGAGCGGGGTTTTGAAACTGGGCCGCGGTTTCGCGCAGGACGAAAATCGCCTCGGCCTCAAGCTGGTCGAGATGGGAAAGCTGATAGTTGGGCATGGCTAGAGCGGAAAGACGGGCGGCGGGGTAACGGCCCAGCCAAAAGGAAGCAAGCGAATAATTACAATGTTGAGCGACTTACTCAGGAATCAGTAGTGGTAACGGGCTTGAGCGAATAGCAAGCGATCATCCGTCACGCGGTAGACAAGACGATGTTCCTGAGTGATCCGACGCGACCAAACGCCGGGGCCAAGATAACGAAGCGGTTCAGGTTTCCCGATACCCGTAAACGGATCGCGACGAATGGCTTCCACCAGCTCCAACACTCGTAGGGCGACTTTGCGGTCCGTACTCACCCAATGGGCGAGATCTTCCAAAAAATCGCGGTCGAAAATGAGGAGCCGGTCTTCAGCCACGGGGGGAGGTCCGGCTTTGGAGTTCTCCCATGGAAAGCGCCTCCCCTTCCCCTTCGTTCAATCGCTGTAAGGCTCCAAGCAAACGGCGGGCGTTGGCGGGAGAACGCAAAAGGTGAGCCGTTTCCTGCAGGCCTTCCCATTCGTCCAGCGCCACCAGCACCACGGATTCCGAGCCCCGACGGGAAATCACCACCGGCTCGCGGGTCGCCAAGGCTTCATCCCAGATCGACGCCAAGCGGTCGCGCGCTTCCGTATAAGAAACCGTCATCATGAAGCAAAAGTAACAACGTACAGAAATCCTGTCCAGATTTCAATGCCTGGCGATTCGTTCACGCAGCACCTCGAGAAGCTGCGAAGCGGCTTCCCCGACGCTCGTTTTCTCCGTGTCCAAGAGCACGTCCGGGTTCGCCGGAGGCTCGAAGGAACTATCGCGGCCGGTGAAGTTCGCGATCTCGCCGCGTGCAGCCTTCGCGTAGAGGCCTTTGACGTCGCGCTGCTCGCAGGTCTCGTAGCTCGCGTGGACGTAGACTTCCAACAGGTCGTCGCCGAGGATTTCGCGGGCGATTTCCCGCAATTCGGCGCGCGGCGTGATCGCCGAAACGAAGGTGATGACGCCTTGGGAAACGAACAACTTCGCGGTTTCGGCGAAGCGACGGATGTTTTCCCGCCGGTCTTCGTCGGAGAAGCTCAGGTTCGAATTCAGCCCGGTGCGCAGGTTGTCGCCATCGAGGATCGCGGTGAACCGGCCTTCCTCGTGCAACGCGCGTTCGACCGCGTTGGCGATGGTCGATTTGCCCGAACCGGAAAGCCCGATCAGCCAGACCACGACCCCTCGCTGGCCTAAAAGCTTCTCTTTATCCTGCCGGTTGAGGAAGCGGTGGAACTCGGTGTGGATGTTGGAAGACATGGAGGAAAGTGATCAGTGCGCAGTGGTCAGTGATCAGTGGAAGAAATTCAAGTGCGCTACGGTTACCGCGAATGAGAGTCAGCTCTCCATGGATGCCTCGCGAAGCAGGTACCAGAGGAAGAGCGAGTTGTAGGTGAAGTAGCGCTTGAAGAGGCGGCGTGGCTCGGCGCACAGCCGGTAGGCCCATTCGAGGCCGTTTTTTTGGAAAAACGCGGGTGCTTGGGAAACTTCGCCGGCGTGAAAGGCGAAGGCTGCACCTACGCCGAAATAAACGCCGGGCGGCAGGCGGTCTTTGTGCGCGGCGATCCAGCGTTCCTGCTTCGGGCAACCAAGGCCGACCCAGATCAAGTTCGCGCCACTTCCGCGAATTTTCCCAGCGATCCGCTCAAACTCGTCCGTCGGCCACTCGCCGAATGGTGGCGAATACATCCCGGCGATTTGGGCATCGGGAAATTGTTGGCCGAGATTCGCCCGCAGTTTTTCCAAGGTGGTTTCTTTTCCCCCTAAAAGGAAATGGCGGTAGGGCGAGCCGTCTCGATTGGTCGCGCGGAACGTTTCGAGCATCAAGTTCGGCCCGTAAACGCGATCGATTAGGCGCTCGTTCGCGGGCAATCGGCGATTCAGCGTCCAGACGAGCGGCATGCCGTCGGGACAGATCAGATCGAAGCGGGCCATCGCTTCGCCAAATGATCGATCATGACGGGCAAGCGCCGCGACATGCGTGTTCGCCGCTTCCACCGCGTAGGCGCGGTCGCCCGCTTTCGCGCGGTCGAGGATCCACTCCACCGCGCCGGCGTAGTCGGTGGCGGCCACGGGCAGACCGATGATGGGGATGCGTTTCAAAATCCGGACGGGGTCGTAGCCGCACTCGTGAGAGTGCGGGCAGAGCGACGCGCGATGGGGGAGCACGCGTTCTTGGTGCGCGAGCATTCCCCACCCGCGTTGTTACCAACGCAGCTACTACGAAAAGCGGACTTATTCTTTCGAAACCGAAATGTGATGACCGTGCGCCTTCAGCAAGGCGTGGCGACGGGCCTTATCGAGATCGGAAGCAACCATCTCGGCGCACATTTCCTCGACCGTGATCTCGGGAACCCAGCCGAGCTTTTCCTTCGCTTTGGTCGGATCGCCCAACAGTGTTTCGACTTCGGCCGGACGGAAATAACGCGGATCGACGCGAACGATCGTGTCGCCGGGTTTGATCGCCGGGGCTTTCGCCGGATCGGCGGAAATCACGACCGCGTGCTCGTCCACACCTTCACCTTTGAACTCGAGTTCGATGCCAGCCTCGCGGGCAGACATCGCCACGAACTCACGCACGGAGATCTGCTTGCCCGTCGCGATGACGAAATCCTCCGGAGCATCTTGCTGGAGCATCATCCACTGCATGCGGACGTAGTCCTTCGCATGGCCCCAGTCGCGCAACGCGTCCATGTTGCCGAGGTAGAGGCAGCCTTCCAGGCCTTGGGCGATGTTGGCGAGACCGCGTGTGATCTTGCGGGTGACGAAGGTTTCGCCGCGGCGCGGGGACTCGTGGTTGAAGAGGATGCCGTTGCAGGCATACATGCCGTAAGCCTCGCGATAGTTCACCGTGATCCAGTAGGCATACATTTTCGCCACGGCGTAGGGCGAGCGGGGGTGGAACGGCGTGGTTTCCTTCTGCGGGATTTCCTGAACGAGACCGTAAAGCTCCGAGGTCGAGGCTTGGTAGAAACGCGTCTTCTTTTCGAGGCCGAGGAAACGGATCGCTTCGAGCAAACGCAGGGTGCCGATCGCATCGACGTCGGCAGTGTATTCTGGCGATTCGAAGGAAACCGCGACGTGGGATTGCGCACCGAGGTTATAGACTTCGTCCGGCTGCACCTCGCTGAGAATACGGGTCAGGTTCGAGGTGTCGGTGAGATCGCCGTAGTGCAGGCGGAAACGGGCGTGCTCGACGTGCGGATCTTCGTAGATGTGATCAATGCGCTCGGTGTTGAAGAGCGAGGCACGGCGCTTGATGCCGTGGACTTCGTAACCTTTCTCGAGAAGGAACTCCGCCAGGTAGGAACCGTCCTGGCCGGTGATGCCGGTGATGAGGGCTTTTTTCATGGGGTAAGAAAGGAAGAAAAGCGGGTCAGTTCCCCGAGAGTTCTTGGAGGTAGTTTTCGAAGTCGCCCAGATGAGTTTGGAGAATCGCTTCGAGAATCGGACGCTGAAGCTGCTGGTAGCTGTGAACGGCGATGTTGCGGAACCCGACCATCTTTTTCATGGCCGAAGCGCATTCGGGAGAAAGCTTGCCCGCTTGCAAAAGAAGTTCGAAAGCATCGCGGCTGCTTGGGGGAATCCCGAGACGAGCTTCCGCCACGTGGTGCATCGCTAGGTCGATCGAGGCCTCGCAAGCCCGCAGTAAGTTCAACACGATGGCGTCCTGGATGGTGAAATCTTCCAACCGGGCAAAATCGTCTTGCAGCTCTTCCCGAACCCGGGCGAGGCGGCGACCGATGATTGCTCCTTTGTTGATCGCTACGTCATCCATCATGCCATCGTCGTAAGCACCGGCTGACGCTCTTCATTCAGTCGTGCGTAATCCGCCAACGTGCGCATTTCAAATTCTTGCCGGACACTCCGATCCGACTCCGCCAACAAGCATCCGGTTCTCAGCACCTCCTTCGCGAGCACGGTGCTGGCTTGCGCCAAATCGACGAGATCGACTTCCCGGCCTAACAATTCCGCCAATTCCTGAGCCGCGTTGAAACAGTCCAACGGCTTCACCGATTCCGCCGGAAGAAACGCGAGATCCACATCGCTATCCGCACGAGCCGAACCCGTAGCCATCGACCCGAACAAATACACAGCAATTGGTTGAAATGACGCCAACGTGCGCAAAACGGCAGTTCGCAGCTCATTCGAAAGCGGGACGATTCCAGCCATAACCATAGAATCTACCGAACGATCTCGTCGGCACAACGATCAAAGCCGCGCCGCACCCGTTTCGAGGGTGGCGAGGAAATCCTGATAGGCCGCCGCGAGGCCTTTGCGCAGATCGACCCGGGGTTCCCAGCCGGTCGCGCGGATTTTGGAAATATCGAGCAGCTTACGCGGCGTGCCGTCTGGCTTCGACGGATCAGTGAGAATCTCGCCCCGGAAACCGGTCGTTTCGGCAATGAGCGTGGCGAGATCGAAAATGGTCAGATCTTCGCCGGTGCCCACGTTCACCCAGTCGGGCGGATTGTCGAGACCGAGCAAATGGAAGCAGGCGGCGGCGAGGTCGTCGACGTGAAGGAACTCGCGACGCGGCGTGCCGGTGCCCCAGATGGCGACCGTGGCGTCACCGCGTTCTTTCGCTTCATGGAAACGACGGATCAGCGCGGGGATCACATGGGAGTTTTCCGGGTGATAGTTGTCGCCCGGCCCGTAAAGATTGGTCGGCATCGCCGAATGATAAAGCAGGCCGTGCTGCGCGCGGTAATGCTGGCAGAGCTTGAGGCCCGCGATTTTCGCGATCGCGTAGGCCTCGTTCGTCGGCTCAAGCGGCGAGGTCAGCAGGCAATCTTCCGGCATCGGCTGTGGCGCGTGCTTCGGGTAAATGCACGACGAGCCAAGAAACAATACGCGCGGCACGTTCGCCCGACGGCTGCCTTCGACGAGGTTCGCGGCGATCGCGAGGTTCTCGTAGATGAAGTCGGCCGGATAAGTCGCATTGGCGTGGATGCCGCCGACTTTCGCCGCCGCGATCAGGACGACATCGGGTTTTTCCTCCGCGAGAAACTCAAACGTTTCGCTTTGATCGCAAAGGTTGAGCGTGTCACGACCGGCGGTGAGCACCGTATGGCCGCCGCGTTTTTGGGCTTCGCGGACAAGGGCGGAGCCGACCATGCCGCGATGACCGGTGATGAAGAATTTCGCCATGGAGAAAATGGGGAGGGGGTGGAGCCTTGAGGCGAGGAGGGAGTCTGCGGAGCTTCAGCGGAGAAGAGGGCGGAGCCGGAGGCGGAAAAACACTTACGGTCGTGCGTGCTCTTGGCTCCGCCCTGGAAGACCTTCCTCGCCTTAAGGCTCAACTCCCGGAACACCGTAACGCTCAAGCAGTTTGGCCGCTTCGGTCAGAGCCATGCCGGTGACCTGATCCATATTATAATAGCGATAGGTCGCGAGCCGACCGATGAACGAAACGTTTTCCTCACGCGCGGCGAGTTCGGCGTAGCGTTGATAGAGCGCCTTCGCGTCGGCCGCGGGAATCGGGTAAAACGGCTCGGCCTCGGGTGTCCACGCTTTCGGATATTCGCGAACGATCGTGGTGGCGTCGATCTGCTGGCCGGTGGCGTGTTTGACTTCGACGATCCGGGTGAAGGGCACCTCGAAGTCCGGGTAATTCACCTGCATCGCCGGCTGCCAGAAGCCCTTTTTCCCGGCGATGGCTTCACGCTCCGCGAGTTGTTCGCCGGTGAAGCTTTCGTATTCGAAATCGAGTGAGCGATACGGCAGCGCACCGAATTGGCGATCGAAGTATTCGTCAATCGGGCCGGTGTAAACCAGGTGCCTCCAAGTCCAGCGACGTTTTGCTTCCGCGAAATCCACGCCGAGATGAAGTTCGACGCCGGGCGAAGCATCCAACATGCGCTGAAACATCGCCGTGTAGCCGTCGCACGGCAGCGCCTGGAATTCTTCGCACAGGTAGCGGTCATCGCGATTCGTCCGAATCGGCACCCGCCCGCAAACCGATGGGTCGAGTTCGCTCGGCGGGCGTTGCCATTGTTTCCGTGTATAGCCTTCGAAAAACCGTTCGTAGAATTCGCGTCCGACTTGGGAAAGGATCACCTCTTCCGAGTTGGTCGGCTCGTCGATCTTTTCCCGGTGTTCTTCGAGCCATCGCTCGAACTCCTCCGTGGTGGACGGACGACCGAGCCATTCCTCGAAGGTGTTGAGATTGATCGGGAAACTCCAGTAGCGCCCGCCGGTGTAGCTCTTGATCGTGTAATCGACCGGATGCCACTCGGTGAAGCGGCTCAGGTATTCGACGACACGCGGCGAATTGGTGCGGAAGTAATGCGGACCGTAGGCGTGGATCAACACGCCCGCCTCATCGTAGCGATCGTAGGCATTGCCGCCGAAGTGGTCGCGCTTATCGACCACCACGCACTTCCATCCGGCGTTCGACAGCCGTTCGGCCACGATGAGACCTGCAAAGCCGGCCCCGACGATCAGAAAATCCGCTTCCTCCATCAGACTCCCGCGTTAGCGGCTTCAAACTGGGTCACTCCCCGAAAATATTCGATGGTTTGCTCGATTCCTTCGTCGAACGGCACCACCGGCTCCCAACCGAGCAACGTCTTTGCGCGGGAAATGTCCGGCTGGCGGACTTTCGGATCATCGGGCGGCAATGGCAGTTCGACCGCCGTCAGCTCGATGCCGAAATGCCGGGCGATCGCTTCGCCGAACTGGCGGATCGTCATTTCGTGCGGGTTGCCGCAGTTGACGGGCTCGTTCGTTTCGCTGCGGGCGAGACGCCAAATGCCTTCGACCAGGTCGGAAACGTAGCAGAACGAACGCGTTTGCGAACCATCGCCGAAAATCGTCATCGGCTCGCCCCGCAATGCCTGGCCGATGAAGGCGGGCACCACCCGGCCGTCGTCGAGGCGCATGCGCGGGCCGTAGGTGTTGAAAATGCGGACGATCTTGGTGTCGAGCCCATGCGCGCGGTGGTAAGCCATGGTCACCGCCTCGGCGTAGCGCTTGGCTTCGTCGTAGCAGCTCCGCACACCGATCGAGTTGACGTTGCCCCAATACGTCTCGGACTGGGGATGGATCTCGGGGTCGCCGTAAACTTCCGAGGTCGAGGCGACCAAATAGATCGCGCCTTTTTTCCGCGCCAGTTCAAGGGCGTTGTGAGACGCGTAGGAGCCCGCCTTCAACGTCTCGACCGGAATCGTGACGTAATCGATCGGGCTGGCGGGCGAGGCCATGTGGAAGACGAAATCGACGAGGCCTTCGACGTCGAATGGCTCGGAAACGTCGTGTTCGATGAAGCGAAAGCGCGGGTGATTGTGGAGGTGGGCGAGATTGGCGCGATGGCCGGTGACGAAATTATCGTAGGCGATGACTTTCAGGCCATCCGCCAACAACCGGTCCACGAGATGCGAGGGCACGAAACCCGCACCACCCGTCACCACCGCCGTCTTGCCTTTCATCAAGGCTACGTCCTTCACACTCATATGGTTTTAGTCCAGCCAAGCTGCCGCCCTTGGTCGTTCGTCGGCAAGCACAGACGAAACCACAGATTCGCTTTGGGGGGATTTTTTTGCCGTAGCCGCGTCATGCGTTCTCCGGTGAACACCATGAATGGGAAAATCGCCGGGTTTGTTCAACTAAAAATGAACAAACCAGCCGGGCCGGTCGCGGAACAAAAACCGAACCCACGGGCTAGGAAGCCTGCCCGCGAAAATTGGCCACCAGGTACTCTGGATCGTCAGGAGCAATTTCCACATCAATCAAACTACCCGCGCGTTCGAGCATCCGCCGACAATCGCCTGATAAATGGCGGAGTCGCAGGGCTTTTCCCACCTTCCGGTAGCGCTCGGCCAACGCGTTGAGGGCCTCCAGTCCGGACAGGTCGCAGACCCGTGCGTCGAGGCAATCGATCACCACCGACGCCGGATCGCGCCGTGGATCGAATTGTCGGGCGAAATCCTGCACCGAACCGAAATACAGGAGTCCCCCGAGCCGGTAGAGGCGTTCGCCCTCCCCGTCCGACTCCAGCGTCACTCGCAGGTGCTTCGTGCTATTCCAGGCGAAAACGAGCGCCGACAGAATCACGCCCGCGATCACGCCCATCGCCAGGTCCTGCCAGACTGTGATCACCGTCACCACCGCGATGACCAAGATCTCCGACTTGGGAGCCCGGCCGAAGGTTTTAAACGTCGACCACTCAAACGTGCCGAGCACCACCGTGAACATCACGCCGGTCAACGCCGCGAGCGGAATGCGGTCGATCAACGGCGCGCCGAACAGGATGAACACTAGCAGTGAGCAAGCCATCGTCACTCCCGAGGTCCGGCCCCGGCCACCCGAGGTGATATTGATCAGGCTTTGGCCGATCATCGCGCAGCCGCCCATGCCTTTGAACAATCCGGCAACCACGTTGGCCGCGCCTTGGGCGACACACTCGCGGTTCACCTTGCCGCGCGTTTCCGTGATGCCGTCGATCAGCTGGAGGGTCATCAGCGACTCGATCAAGCCGACCAACGAAAGAATCACCGCGTAGGGCAGCACCAGCCGGAAGGTTTCCCACGTCCACGGCACCTGCGGCCAATGCGGCAGCGGGAACGGCCCCTGCACGCTGGAAAGATCGCCCACCGTCAACGTGTCCGGTCCGAAGGCGGCGATCACGCTCACCACCAGAATCGCCACCAGCGTCGCGGGCACCGCCTTGGTGAGTTTCGGCACGAAGCGGATCAGCACCATCGTCAGCGCGACCAAGCCGACCATCACCGCTAACGGCCCGCCCGTCAGCCAATCGCCCGCGACCGCACCGTGGCGCTCTTTGAAATTCCCGAGCTGGGCGAGGAAAATGACGATCGCGAGCCCGTTGACGAAGCCCATCATCACCGGGTGCGGCACCAGCCGGATCAGGCGGCCGAGTTTCAGCACGCCAATCAAAATTTGGATCACGCCCATCAGCACCACGGTCAGGAACAGGTAATCGAGCCCCGCCTGCGGACCACCGCGTCGCACCCCTTCCGAGACCAACGCCACCGTCACCACCGCCAGCGACCCGGCCGCGCCGGACGCCATCCCGGGCCGGCCGCCGAAGGCCGAGGTGATCAGCCCGACGAAAAACGCCGCATACAATCCGGTAAGCGGCGGCACCCCCGCCACGAACGCAAACGCGATCACTTCCGGCACCATGGCGAACGCCGTGGTGAGCCCCGCCAGCACATCGTCTTTCCACGTGCCGCGCTTTTTCTGAAATAAATTGAAAAACATAAGGAAAGGTCGGGGACGAACCTGAGGGGGGCGTACAGGCGCGTCATGCCGCTTGGCAAGTCTCGCCCGGCGCTCTTATCTTCACCGGGCGCATGACCGCCCCTCCCGCCGTTGAGATCCGCCAGCTGGTGAAGGAATTCCGCACATCGTTCCGGCGGGAACCGTTGCGGGCGGTCGACGACGTTTCGATCACGATCCAGCCGGGCGAAATCTACGGCCTGATCGGCCCGAACGGCTCGGGGAAATCGACCACGATGAAGGCCTTGCTCGGCTTGGTCGCGCCCACTTCCGGGCACTGCGCGATCTTCGGCAAGGACTCGCTCAAGGTGGATTCCCGTGACGACGTCGGTTTTCTCCCCGAGAATCCCTATTTCTATAAACACCTCACCGGGGCGGAAACCCTGCGGTTTTACGGCAAACTCTGCGGCCTGAGCGGGAAAACGTTGCGCGACCGCGTGGGCGAGCTGCTCGCGTTGGTCGACCTGGAATCCGCCCGCGACCGCCGGATCGGCGGGTACTCGAAAGGCATGCTCCAACGCATCGGCCTTGCCCAAGCGTTAGTGCAGGAGCCCCGCCTGGTGATTCTCGACGAACCGACCGCCGGAGTCGACCCGATCGGCTCCCGCCAGATCCGCGACCTGATCCTCAAGCTGGGCGAACGCGGCATCACCGTCTTCCTCTGCTCGCACTTGCTCGAACAAGTGCAGGAAGTTTGCGACCGCGTGGGCATCATTTTCCGCGGCAAATTGGTCAAGGAAGGCCCGCTCGACGAACTCATCGCCATCGAAGACCAGACCGAAATCATCCTGCGCGACGCTTCCGCCGAATTGCTCGCGGAAATCGAAATGCTCGCCGCCCGCCACGGTGCGGGATGGCTGCGAGCGGGAAAACCTCGCACCACGCTGGAACGACTTTTCCTGCGCGAAACCCTCGGAGACGATCGATGACCGCCGCCCCAACCAAGCGCCCGCCTTTCCTGCGCGCCCGCCGCATCGGCGAAATCGCCTTTCACGCCTTCACTCAGCTCGTGCGAATGAAGGTGTTCTACTTCCTCGCCGTCTTCGCCGCGATTCTGCTAGCGAGCAACCTGATCGAGCTACCCCAACACGCCGGGCCCGAATCGGTCGGCGCAGGCATTCTGCGTTCCATTAAAAGCTGGTCGCTGGGAACGATGACGCTGTTTTCCGTCGTGCTCGGCATCACCGCCACCGCGCTGCTCCTGCCCAAAGACGTCGAAGACCGCACGCTTTACACGATCCTAGCGAAGCCCGTGCCGCGGCTCGATTACCTCACGGGCAAACTCCTCGGAGTGTTGCTGCTGATTTTCCTGTCGCTCGCCCTGATGGACGGCCTGATGACGGCGACGCTCCAGTGGCGGACGACGATGGTGCTCGACCATCAAACCCAGGTCGCGCTTTCGCAAAACTGGCCGCCGGAGGAAATCGCAGCGCTTCGCGCGGACATTCTCGCCCAAGGCCCGACCTGGTCGCTGCAAGGTGCCGTCATCGCCGTGTTCCTGCGCGCCGTCGTCATGGCGGCGATCGCCCTGCTGCTCTCCACCTTCTCGACGAGCACACTCTTCACGGTGATCGTGAGTTTCCTCGTTTACTTCATCGGGCATTTCCAAGCCGACGCTTTGGAATTCGCCCGGCATGCCGGAGAAGCCGGACAATCCACCGCCGCCCGCACGTTCGCCGGAGCGGTCGCGCTGATTTTTCCCAACTTCCAGACGTTCAACGTCATCGACGCCATCATCCAAGGCGAAGTGATGCCGCCCTCCCGCCTTGCCGAACTCGCCGCCCTGAGCGCCTATTATTTCATCCTCTATCTTTTTTCGTCTTGGTTCGTCTTTGCGAAAAAAGAGTTCTGAGCGGCTCGGCCCGCCTCTTGTTTCCGCCCTTGCCACAATGCAGGCCGCCGGATTGACTCTCGAAATCCCGAATTTTTCCCGCCGTGAAGTCCCACGAAATCTACACCGCCGTCCCTTCCGCCCTCGTTTCGAAGATGCTCGATTGGTTCCGCACCAACGACCGCAACGTCTATCGTTCCGCCGTTTCCGCGCTTGCCCAGAACCGCAAGCTGCGTCCGGTCTTCGTCGAGAAAAAGTCCCTCGCCGAGCAATACGCCTGGATCCATAAGACGCTGCAAATCCGCGCGACCGACGCGATCGGCGAGCAGCTCCTCCAAGCGTGGCTGATGGCCGGTCAACAACCGCTACTCGCCGCGTTCTGCGACGCGATGGGCATCCCGCACAACGGCCAAGGTTCGGTGGTCGGCGATTTGCCGAAGAAAATCGACGCCGAACGCCTCGACGCCGCCGTGGAGTCCTTGCTGTCGAAGGAGTTCCACCCGCTGCTCGTCTCGGTCTACCTGCACACCTTCAACCTTCAGCAGCCGGGCGGTTGGCCCGAGTTGACCGACAAACTGGCCAACGACCCCCGTTTGAAGCTTCAGGCGGCCGTCGCCTAAGACGTCGCGTGTTCCTCTTGGCCGCCGGTTTCTAAGGAGCCGGCGGCTTTTTTTTGCGCCCGGAACTCCCTGATCCTGTTGGAACTTGGAACTTGAATCGCGGGCCGTTCGCCCGCAGTTTCCGCGCCCCGAAGCCATGCCAAAGGTCCACATCCGCACGTACGGTTGCCAAATGAACGAGCGCGACTCCGAACAAGTCGCGCAAATGTTCGCCGACGGCGGATACACCGTGACGGCCGACGAAACCGACGCCGATGCCATTTTGGTCAACACCTGCTCGGTGCGCGACCAGGCCGAGCAAAAGGCGCTCGGGAAAATGGGCAACATGGGTGCCTACCGCCGCAACAAGCCGCACGTCGTCTTCGGCTTCATGGGCTGCATGGCGCAATCGCGCGGCCCGGAACTTTTCGAACGCATCCCGCACCTCGACGTCGTCGTCGGGACGCAGAAGTACCACAAGGTCTTCGACTACGTGGACACCATCTTGAAGCGCCGCCTCGAGCGCCGGATGGACGAACTCGAACTCTCGCTCACCGGCGAAAGCGTGTGCGATGTCGAGGAAGAAGCCGGTTCGCAAAACACGATCCGCGACCACATCCCGAAGGATCTCAACGCCTCCGCCTTCGTCTCGATCATGCAGGGCTGCAACATGCGTTGCTCGTTCTGCATCGTCCCGGACACCCGCGGCAAGGAACGCGGCCGGCCGATCGAAGACATCGTCGACGAAGTGAAGCGCCTCCGCGATCACGGCGTGAAAGAGGTCACCTTGCTCGGGCAAATCGTGAACCTTTACGGCCGCACCGAGTTTCCCAAAATCGACGGCAAATCGCCGTTCGTGCAGCTCCTCGAAGCGGTGCATGCGATCGACGGCATCGAGCGCATTCGTTTCACCTCGCCGCACCCGATCGGCTACCGCGACGATTTGGTCGCCGCGTTCACGTATTTGCCCAAGCTTTGCTCGCACATCCACTTCCCGATGCAGAGCGGCTCGGATCGCATCCTGAAGGCGATGCGCCGTCCGTATAAGAACGAGAAGTTCGTCGAGATCTGCGAGAAGATGAAAGCCGCTCGGCCCGGCATCGCGATCACCACCGACATCATCGTCGGCTTCCCGGGAGAGGATGAAGAAGACTTCCAGGCGACCGTCGACACGGTGAAGCGCCTCGAATTCGACAACGCCTTCGTCTTCCGTTACTCGAAGCGCAAGGACACTCCGGCCGCCGAGATGGACGGCCAGCTCGATGAACGCGTGAAGGAAGAGCGCAACCAGCGCCTCCTCGACGTGGTCAACGAAATCGCCAAAGCGAAAAACCAGGCGCTCGTCGGCACGGTCCAGCAAGTCCTCTGCGAAGGCCCGAGCAAGACCAACAAGCAGCGCCTCACCGGTCGCACCGGCACCAACAAGATTCTCATCTTCGACGGCGACGCCCACAAGCTCACCGGCCAGCTGCTCGACATCCGCGTCGAAGACTGCACCGGCTTCACGCTTTACGGCAGCGTGATGTGACCATGGCGGCGGATTCCATCCGCCATGCCTCTCATTCCTACATCCCGTTTTTCCGCGCGAACTCCGCAGCGGCGGCGGCGTCCTTCTTCTTCCACTCGTCCCGGACCCGCTTGAGAACGCGATCGCGATCCTTGCCCGCCGGCAAGGTCACCGCCCACTGCGCCGCGACTTCGGGATCTTGTAACGCCACCGTTTCGGCATATGCCGCCACTGCCGTCTGCTTCGTCGGTCCTTCAGCCGTGCGGTTCAACCATTCGCCTGCCGCCTTGTAATCCCGCTGTGTCCACAACCTCGTGATCGACCAGACATCGGAGGAAATTTTATTCGCGGCCAAGCGGGCTGCCGCCCAATCGATCCATTCCCCGGAATGCTCGTGGTCCTGAGCATTCCGAATGCCGCCCAGGAACGCCAACGCCTCCGTTTCGCTTAAGCCCGCTTGATCGAGCCACCCCTGCGCCGCAACCGGCCCTTGTCCCGAGAACTGCTGCGCGATGCTATCGAGCAGCTTGTCCCGAAATTTGCCGCCCTTCAGGCCAAAAAGAACCCCGGCCTTTTTGCGCGCCGCAGTCAGGAGAGAAAGCCATTCCGACTGCGGGGCCGCCTCGATCAAGGCGTAGCCTAAGGACGCGTCCCCGTCGGCCAACTCGAACGCCCGCATGACATCCTGTTGAGCTAAGGCCTCCACCAGTATCCTCTTCATGCTCTCCTCATTCCATTCCGGATGCTGTCGCAGCCATGCGAGCGCTCCATCCAGATCCTTCTGCGCTAGACTGAAGATGGCACACGGAATCAACCCCTGACGCCTTAGCTCCCCTTGGATCAGCTCCCGCCATTCCGGTGAATACGCCATTTCCAAGACGGAGGACGGATCCACACGCGCCAGATGGCGGATCCCAATGGCCACCAGCATAAGCCGTTCGTCCTCGGGTAAATCCACGTCGGCCCGCAAGGCCACGATCACGATCTTGAGTTGCCGGGAATCCAGCCGATCCCATTCGACGAGAAGGTCCAACCTGCCCTTCACGGCCTCGTCTCCTTGCTCCCGTTTCGGCGGCAGGTCTTTCCAGTGCTTGATGAGCCTGCGGGCGAAATCCCTCGCGATCTCTTCACGAGCTTGCATGGATTGACGCGACCGCCCATCGCGTTCGGGTGACTCGACCGACGAAGCGGCCGCCTCCAGTCGCTCCAGCTCCGCGCGCTCACGGGCGATCGCCTGGTGGTTCCTCCACCCGGCCACGCCTCCGCCCGCGAGGATGAATGCCGTCACGCACCAGGATGCGGAAATCAAAAGCCGGGGTTTCATCAGGGTTGTTTGGGGAAAAGTTTGCGAGTCGCCTCACGCTTTGCCGGATCGGAAATCCGCTCCAACAACGGCAAGGCCTCAGCCGGATGAGCCCGCACGAGGCCCTTCGCATTGAGAAAAGCTACGAGCACCGCATCGTCGCCACTCGCTTCCTGATACTGGATGGCAAGCTTAGCCGCGTCATCGAATCGCTTCTCCCCTAGTTGACCCAAGGCTTTGATCGTGAGTTCGTCTGCCGCGCCAGGGGCCTCGCGTAACGTCCAGGTCCTCATGCCATCCACGTACGAAACGGCGTCATTCCGACCGGTCCATTTCGGATCACGCAGAAAAATGGAAAAGGAATACAAGGCCACTGCATCCCGCTCTTCTGGCGTCGCTTCGATGTCTTGGAAAAGCCGATCGAAGTTGTCATAGGTTTGGCGATCTCCAGAAGCGCGGGCAATGCGTTGAAAGGAAGATTCCGCGAGCATTTGAGGTGCCTGCGCTTCGCCCGCGACTTCCCGGATGAGATTGGCAATTTTCTTCGCCTCCTCCGCTTCGCATCCCCATTCCAGTAAATCGTTTTTCAACACTGCGGACCGCAGCGGTTCCTGCATCGCCGTGATTCGCTTGGCGGCACCTGTTGGGTCTCGGCTCACCCCGGACCGAACCAATTCGGATTCGAAATCCACCTGTCGCGAGTGCAATCCGTTGAGCGATTTACTCTCGAACGTTCCGGCAGCCACTTGCGCGTCTAACCACTCCGCGGCGGCAGCGCCATCCTGTTTCGACCACTGGGCGAAAGCCGCTTGCAGCACTGCACTCCTTGGCGTCCGCACGACGCCAATCTCCTCGGAAAAGCGGTCGAACAGCCGCCGGGGATCCCGGCGGCCAAGCATGTGGAGAAGCCGACGCTCCAACTCCTCTTTCAGCTGCGCTGGTCCGTTCACCGTCGCAAGCTGATCCAAATTCGCCAAGAGTTCCTCGGCAGATAGATCATAGAGCAACCGCTCCACCGGCGTGAATGCCTGCGACTGAGCCTCACCCTTTAACGTTAGCAACTTCCACCAATCGATCCGTTTGCCGTCGATCACCGAAACTCCGGCATTCTTTTCCGGCACCGCCGGACGTGCCTCCCGTTCCATCCGGGTGCTCAAAACCTTGGTTCGATCGTGAAGCTCGGACATCTCCCAGCGCTGAAAACCGAGTCCGCCACCGACCACCGCCAGCGCGATTAAGGGAGGAGTCATCACGAGCAGGAACGTTCGACGCATATCGAAAAAATGGGGCCGACGCGGTAGTTTTGTCGACTCGTCCGTGGTGGAATCGATGAATCCCTTTTCATCCGTCGTTTCCACCGCTACCCCTCGGCCATGAACCCCGCTCTCGAAACGCTGCTGCTCGCCTTCACGGGCGAAGAAGGCCTCGGCGTGCCAACGCGGGCCTTGTTTCTCGGCGCGGAAGCGCATCCGGCTTTCAAAGATTGGCCGGACGTCACCGGCTGGCAGCCGTTCAAGCCGAAGGCCAGCGCTTGGGAGGCGGCGGGATTCCATCGCGTGGATGAAACGCAAGCCGCCTACCCTTGCGTGATGATTCTCCCCGGCAAATCGCGCGACGAAACATTCGCTCTATACGCCCGCGCTTACGATCTCTTGGAAAACGGCGGCACGTTGGTCGCCGCGATGCCGAATACCGCTGGAGCCGCGCGTTTCGAAAAGGAACTGGCGAAAGCGGCCGGTTCGATCGGCTCGATTCAAAAGCACAAGTGCCGCGCGTTTCACGCCGTGAAAAACGACGACTGGAATCAAGAGACGCTGAACGAATGGCGAGAAGCGGGTGAACGAAAGCTCGTGCCCGGCACCGATCTCGTCGCCGAAGCCGGCGTGTTCAGTCCGGATCACATCGATTCCGCCTCCGCGTTGCTGGCGAAGCATTTACCGGGGAATCTCCGCGGCAAAGTCGCCGATCTCGGCGCGGGCTGGGGATTTCTTTCGCATGAAATCGCCAGCCGTTTTCCGTCGGTGGAACGGCTCGATTTGTTCGAAGCCGATGCGCGTGCGCTTGATTGCGCGAAGGAAAACCTCGCCGCGTTTTCTGAAGTGGCGCGCTTCCATTGGCACGATGTTGGGGCCGGCTTGGGCGAAGTGGGCTACGATGCGATCGTGATGAATCCCCCTTTCCACACCGGTCAAATGACCGATGTCGGCCTCGGCAAAGCCTTCATCCACGCCGCGTCGAATGCGCTGAAGCGCGGCGGGCGATTGTTCCTGGTTGCCAATCGTCAACTTCCGTACGAAGCAGAGTTGACCGCAGCGGGCTTCGCCTGGCGCAAACTCGCCGAGGATGCGACCTTCAAGGTCCTTTCCGCCGACAAACGGTGAGCGATTTCGAATGCGGATTTCGGATTGCGGATTGGAGAAGATCGTTCAGGACACGCCTATGAAATTAGTGAAGCACCTTGCCAATCTCGGCTACGGCTCGCGCCGTGAAGTCGAGCGGCTGATCAAATCCGGCTTTGTGACCGATGCCGACGGCAAGGTGTTGGGCGAACGCGATCTCATCGCGCACGACCAAATCCGCTATCGCGGCGAACCACTCGACCCGCCCGCGCCGCTGACGATTCTCCTGAACAAGCCGGACGGTTACGCGTGCAGCACGGAAGATCCGGATGCCACCGTTTACGACCTTTTACCCGCCCGTTTCGAGCACCGGAATCCGGGACTGAATCCGGTCGGACGCCTCGACAAGGATACGACCGGAATGTTGCTGATGAGCGACGATGGCCCGTTGTTGCACAAGATCATCCATCCGAAGCACAACCTCGGGAAGGTGTATCACGTGCACCTCGATCGCCCGCTGAAAGGCGACGAGGGCGAAATTTTCGCCAGCGGCGATCTCACGCTTCGCAACGAAGGCAAACCCTTGCTACCGGCGGAGCTTGAAGTGCTTGGCGAAAAGGAAGCGCTCATCACCTTGCACGAAGGCCGTTACCATCAGGTAAGACGCATGTTCGCCGCGACCGGCAATCACGTTGTCGCGCTCAAGCGCATTGCGATCGGCGGCTTGAAGCTGCCCGACGATTTGCCCGAAGGCGAATGGCGGATGCTCACGCCGCACGATCTCGACGTGTTGTTCCGTCGAGTCTGATCAAGGCGCGGCGTTGCGATTGGTCGCGACGCCCCCCGCTTTCCACTCGGCCAAGATCGGACCGTCCGCCGCCGCCCAATCGAGTCGATCGCAAGTCGCGACATCGATCCATTCCAACGCGTCATGCTCATGCGGGTGCGGCGCGCCCGACACGATGCGGCAAAAGAACGGAATCAAGCGGATCGGCCCGCGACCGTAGTCCCACTCGACGGGCAAAAGCGCGCCGGTGATTTCGGTTTCGATGCCGAGCTCCTCGCGAAGCTCGCGAACCAACGCCGCTTCCGGCGATTCGCCCGGCTCGACTTTGCCGCCGGGAAACTCCCACAAGCCACCGAGGTGCTTGCCCTCCGGACGGCGGCACGCGAGCACCTTGCCTCGCTCATCGGCGATCAGGCCACAAACGACGTCGATCATGGAGTTTTCATAAAAAGGTTGAGCGTGAGGGAATCACGTGGAACATTTTGCCCGCCTGCCCCACCTGAATTCCGACTTCATGTCGTCGAAGGGTAACCTTCTCAGGGTGACGGCGGGCTTAATTTTTGGGCGGAAGTCAGGCGGTTTTTTCGCGTGTAGTAGTGCTTGTTGCCCGCGTAAGACGCGGAGTCATACAAGTCCACGACCAAGCTGATTTTCTCCCCTAGGAAATCGTAGTAGCGGGTTTCGCCACGCTCGAAAATGCGCTGCACCGACCAGCAAAGGTAGTCGGCGACGTTTAGCAACGGTTCAGTGTAATGGTTCTGCACGTTGAACACCACTTGGGCGGCGACTTCCCCGCCATGGTTTTTCTTGGAATGCCTCTCGGTCGCCTTGGCCAAGGCCCGCTCCAAATTACCATTCCGCGTGCTGCTGCCGCGCTCGGCGATGTTCAGCACGAGTTTGTGATTTCGCCGCAGCTTGTTTTTCACCAAATGCGAAAGCACGTCCGCATAAAACTCGGAATCCCGCCCATTGTGTTTGGCGATGAACAAGGCGGGAATTTTCCGCGCCACCATCACCTCGATCGAGCAATCGAGTGTTTCGATATAACGGAAAAATCGTTGCCTCACTTCGGGGGGATCATCGGTCGCATGAAAGAAGAACCCCTTGCCCCGCAGCTTTCTGGCGACGCTTGGAATCGAATTCACATAGCGATCCGCTGCCACTTCCTGCTGCAACTCTCGGACTTCTTCGCGGACCACCCGCAAGTCTCCGCCAAATTTCACCATGCCGATGGAAAAGGCGGATGACACCCCACTTTGCCCAAGAATGGGAATCCGACCCTTCCCGAAAAACGTCGTGTCTCCCGCCTCATCAAGAAAGCGGTGACTGGTTTCCAGCGGAGGTGGATCGGCTTCTGTCATTCTTGCGGTGCCTTCAGGGATCTCACGCCTGCTTCGCCAGCGCGACGAGGATCGCCTTTTGCGCGTGCAGGCGGTTTTCGGCTTCGCGGAAAATCACATCGGCGTGTTTTTCGAGAATCTCTTCCGTGATCTCTTTGCCGCGGTAAGCGGGCAAACAGTGAAGCACGATGTGATCCGGCGCGGCGTTCGCCAACAACGCGGCGTTCACCTGAAATGGCCCGAACGCAGCTTCTTTGTCCTGCTGATCTTCCTGGCCCATCGACAGCCACACGTCGGTGTTGATGACATGCGCGCCCTTCGCCGCGACCGCGGGATCGGTCGTGACGGTGACGTTCGGCGCATTGAGTTTCGCGAGGAACTCGGCCGGCGGCTGATACGCGGCGGGCGCGGCGACGGCCAGTTCGAAGCCGAGATGTTTCGCCGCCCACATCCAGGAAATCGTCATGTTCGAGAAGCCGTCGCCGATGAAGGCGATCTTCTTGCCCTCCCAACCGCCGAGGCATTCCCGCACGGTCAGTAGATCCGCGAGGATCTGGCACGGATGCTCGTCGTCGGTCAGCGCGTTGATCGTCGGAATGCCGGAATACTCGGCGAAATCCACCACGTCCTGCTGATCGAAGGTGCGGATGATGCAGCCGTGTACCATCCGGCCGAGCACGCGGGCGGTGTCCTTGATCGGCTCGCCGCGACCGAGCTGGATGTCGTTTTTAGAAAGGAACATCGGGAAACCGCCGAGTTCGCGGATGCCGACCTCGAATGAAACGCGGGTCCGCGTCGACGACTTGGTGAAAATCATCGCCCAAGTTTGCCCGGCAAGCGGTTCGCCTAAGTGGCGGCCGCGCAGGGCTTTGAGAAACTCCGCGGAGTCGAGCAGCGAATTGATCTCTTTGGCGGAGAGGGCTTCGATGGAGAGGAGATTTTTCATGGAAAGGAGTGTTGGGATAAGTCCGCTTTTGAGTGGCCAGTGGTTAGTGGCCAGTGATCAGTGGGAAGATTGGGCGAGCCGACGCTCGAGGGAGTCAATCAAGCCGTTGAGCATACGGCCGATCTCGAAGCATTGCTCCAAAAGCACGTCGTGGTCCGCGGGGGGCAAATAGCCGTAGCGCATGGCGAGGGTTAGCTGAGTTTCCACTTCATTGAGGGAACCCCGGGAAATCGAAAGGAAGTGGATGAAATCAGGAGTGCTTCGTCGTCCCTGTCCTTCGGCGATATTCGATGGCACCGAGACAACCGCGCGATTGATTTGAGCACTCAGCCCAAAAACCTCCTGCTTAGGAAACAGTAATGCGGCACCGTGAACCTCCACGCAGAGATCCATCGCCTTCTGCCAGACTAAAAGCTCACGATAAGATTGAACGGACATTATAACTCTTCTCTACTTTCTTCTCTGACCACTAACCACCGGCCACTGGCCACTCAAATGGCGGACAGCACCTGACGAATCGTTTCCAGCGCCTCATCCACCTCAGCGTCGGTGACGTTCAAGGGAGGAAGAAGCCGGAAGGTCGACGGACCGGCCGGGGGAACCAGCAGGCCGTGTTCCATCAGTTGCGTGACAACGACGAGCGCGGCGGTTTTGCCTTCGGGTACGGCGATCTTCGAAGCGTCAAGACCGATGCCTAACAGCAGACCTTTGCCCCGAACTTCGGTGACGATGGGAAGATTCCACGACGTGATCGCAGCGCGGATCCGTTGCTCCTGCCGTCTCGCGTTGTGGGCGAGATTGCTTTCCCGAATTTCATCGAGCACGGCAAGCGACGCCGCACAAACGAGCGGGTTGCCGCCGTAGGTCGAGCCGTGCGAGCCGGGGCTCATGAGGGAGGAAAGCGCGACGCCGTCCTCAATCGTCCGGTCGGAAACCCAGAACGCGCCGATCGGCACGCCGCCGCCCATGCCTTTCGCCCACGAGATGCCATCGGGCTTCAGGTCGGGCGCGATCGTCCGCCATGCCATCGCTTCGCCGCAGCGACCGAATCCGGTTTGGACTTCGTCGAGCAGGAGAAGCAGGTCGTGTTGCTGACAAAGTTTCGCTACCGCCGCGAGGAATTCAGCCGTCGCGACGTTCACCCCGCCTTCGCCTTGGATCGGTTCGAGCAGGATCGCGACCGTTTCCGGCCGGATCGCGGCTTCGAGCGCGGCGACGTCGTTGAACGGCAAATGCCGGAAACCGGGCAGCATCGGATCGAAGCCTTCCTTGACCTTATCCTGACCGGTCGCGGCGATGCCGCCGAGCGTCCGGCCATGGAACGATTGGTTGAACGTGAGCACTTCGAAGCGCGGCGAGCCATCGGCTTGCGGGCGTTTGTGACCGAAGCGCCGGGCGGTTTTCACCAAGCCGTCGTTCGCTTCCGCGCCGGAGTTCGAGAAGAACACCTTGCCGGGCAACTCGACGTGATCCTCGACGATCGTGCGGGCGAGTTCGGCCTGCTGCGGGATTTGGTAGAGATTGGAAACGTGCAGCAACGTGCCCGCTTGTTCGCGGATCGCCTGGGTCAGTCGCGGATGGGCGTGACCGAGCGAGCACACGGCGATGCCGGTGCAGAAGTCGAAATAGGAGCGGTCGTTTTCGTCCCACAAACGCACGCCTTCCCCGCGCACGGGCACGAGCGGAAAGCGACCGTAAGTGGGAAGGACGTAGTGCTGGAACGACTCGGAAACAGTCATGGAAGGGGCGGAGGCTAACGGGGTTATGTAAATTGGCAAACCGTGATTTGTGAGACTGGGGCGGGCTTGGAGGGTGCTTGGAACGTCGGTTGACAGGTCGGCTTTGAGTGGTCAGGGGCCGGTGGCCAGTGAAAGAGTTCCGTTCGCGACGACTGGGACCGCGGACTTCAGTCCGCTTTTTCCCGCTTCGAAAATGCCGAAGCGCAAAGGCCACTTAGCTCACCTGGACGCGACGACCCTCCAGGTGGCGAGCAAGGTCAACGAAGCACCGGCAAGCTCGGGCAGGCGAAACGATTCGCCGAAACACGCGAACCCGCCGATCGCGGTAACGATGGGCAATGTCATCTGCAACGACGAACCACGCGAAACGGGCAGAGCTTGATACGCATAGGTCATCGCCAGCTGGGCGATGGACACGACCACTGCGGCCACGATCAAACCGACGCAGGCCAAGGGCGTGACGGCAGTCAGTTTGGTCACCGCGGGCGTGGAAGCCAGCAAGCCGTAGAACGCCTGCGACGCGTAGATCGTCGACGGATGTTCTTCCTGACGCAGCCGCCGGATCACGACCACCACCCATCCCGCGGCCAAGGCACCGACGAGCGCGAGCAAATCGTAGGGCGAGAGTTGGAGCAATTTACCCTCGCCGCCGAGGAATAGCAGCAAGCCGAGGAACGCCACGCTCATCCACACCACCGCGGCGCGACTGATCGTTTCCTTCAGCCAAATCGCGGCGATGATCGTCGCGAACGCCGGGTAGGTCAGGTTCAGCACCACCGCACGCGCGGCGCCGAGTTTCGTCACCGTGATGTAAAAACACAGGATGCCGAACGCGCCGACGATGCCCCGGACCGCCACCAGACGGCTGCCGATCAGCCGCTTCGGATCGAAGCCCCGGCCGGAACCGTAGAACAACGCCACGATCACGAGTCCGCAGACGCCACGGAAAAGCGACGCGAGCCAGCCATCGGCGGCGGGCACAACGGCGGCGATGCCGCGAATCAGCAACGTATTCGCGGCGAACAACACGACGGACAGCAGCATCAGCGCGAGGCCGCGGCGGTCGGTAAATGGTTTGGTTTCGGTCATGGCGATGGCGGATGACCGGAACGAAAATCGTCGATGGCTGAAAAAAAGAGGCCCGTTCAGCGAGTCTCCGGAGTCCTGCCAGCGGCGAGGCGCGTTCCGGAGAGTTTGCGGACGAATCCCTTCGTCACACTCCGTGCGCCACCGTACGCCACGCAATTCGCGCGGCGACATGTTTGGCTCGGAGTAGGGAGACGGAAGGGATCAACACGGGCGGTTTGGCAGGAAACAGACGGTGCGTCAATGGTTTCGTGGCGTGCTTGCCACCAAGAACTTCCACGCGCAGCCCCGAACTCACCGCGATCACGCCTTTACCTAAGCGCCCAAAAAACAGGCCCTGAACGCTCGAGTTCTCCTATGCCTGGCCGGGCGAGGCTTGCACTGGGCTGAGGTTGGAGCGGTCATGACGGCTAGAACTGGAGGCGGGTCAGGCGTTAGGTGTGACGCCTTGTTCGCATCTTGGATTCCGGAGGGTTGCCTTGTAACGATCGATGTAGCGCCGCCAAGGAATAACAACCTCATCGTCCTTCAAATGCTCGGAGAGAGATTCAATAATCGATGCAAGCATCCCCCTAAAAACGACCTGCATGTGTTGAGCCTGCCTCATCAGCGATACCGCAAAGAGGGATTTATCTTCGTAGCTTGCTTCGGCTGGTATTCCGGTGCGCTCGTCCAAATCAATTCCGCTTGTCCAGAGAGCGTGAACGAACTCATTTCTGTCTCTTACGAATTGATTAAACCGATCCTCAAATTCACTTGAAAACAAGGAGGTCCTAATTAGCGCGACCTTCAGCTGCCCAAGTGTTTGGCGGCGACGGGTGCTGTCTTGAGATTGGAAGTCCTCTAGTGTGAGCTTTGAACCTTGGAGATTGAGTATAGCGCAACACCCTTTGATCTGGTGCTCAACAGTCTGAAGGTAAATCAATGCTCCGCCAGTAATCTTCAACGTCGTGTCGCGTATGGTCGCGAATCGTTCCCATTGCCTCATGAAGTGCTCACCATCCTCTTCTCCAAATAGCCTGGAGAACTCGTGGAGAGCCTCGCCAATCGCGAAGTTGATGTGATTCTCTTCGGGGGCAGGAATAATCGACCGAAAGTTCCAGAGACGTTCACAGAGCGATGCGACTTCAACACGTGTCAGATCACGCCTGAATTTGAGGAAGGCCGGCCCACGTTCAATCCCGTTCCTTTCAAAGAACTCAGCGTCGTCCTCCGGCAAAAGATCCCACGGTATAGAGTAGTCCATTTTTTTAGCCGAATTTTTTGAGATGTGCATATCCTTTCAAAAGAAGGATTGGGCGTCACTTTCGATGGATATCGAACAACCTGGCGAAGTCGGTCTCGGCAGTGCTTCGCTTACCCGATGTTCCTCGGACAACGCCTTTGATGCTCCACTTGGGTTGCCCAGTACCTTTGACATTCTGAATATCTGGGTTCTTCGCAACTCCAGCTTGAATGAAAAAGTCTTCAATTTCCCCAATTTGCGTTGAGTTGGTCTTACCCTTCTGCGTCGGGTGCACGACGAAAAACATCAGTGGCGTGCCTTTCGCATACTCACTGAACCCATTGTGATACTTGTGTTTGTTGGCTTGATTGAACGTCTCTTGCTTGAAAGTTTTGGTTGCCTTACCAACATAAATCGGCGTTAAGCTCTTATTTCGCATAGCGAATACATAGCATCCGCGCTCTCCAGCCAAGTAGGAGGCATCTGATCCGGCGGACCAGAAATTATCAAATGTGAGTGTTCGACCACCTGGACGTTTCTCAAATTCCAGTTCAAAAGGCCCGTGGATCACAAATGTGCTCAAAGCTTCCTCCTCGTGGCAATGTGATCTGTGAGAGTGACGCTCAACAATGTTGTTAAGCGGTCCCTCGTATTGGCGTGAATATTACCTGACCGGTTGGCGATTAGGGAAAAAGGCCGCACGGAAGTGCAGATACGGGGGAGGACTATCATGAGTCCCTTTTCTATTGCACCTGCGTGACGGACCAAGCAGGAAAAAGGGAACGATGAGAAAATCGTTTCAGGCAAACCGTATGGACTGACACCACCGAAACAAAGACGGCGAGGCAGCAGGTTAGCCGCCTCGCCGTTGAAAAGGGCGAAAGACTTACGCGAGGAAGTCGTTCAGCAGGTTTTCGAGCATTTCCTGGCGGCCCGAGTTGAGGACCGGCGGGGTGATGCTGAGCGCGTAGGCGTCGAGTTCGTCGAGCGAGGTGCTCTTCGATTCGATCTTGGCGCCGATGCCGCTGTCGAAGCTGGAGTAGCGGTTCGAGACGAACTTGTCGAACTTGCCGCTTTCAATGATCTTGTGCGCGATCTTGAGGCCGCGGGCGAACGCGTCCATGCCGCCGATGTGGGCGTGGAAGAGGTCGGACGGCTCGTGCGATTCGCGGCGTGGCTTGGCGTCGAAGTTGAGGCCACCGGTGGTGAAACCGCCCATCTTGAGCACGCGGAGCATGATCTTGGTGGTGAGGTAGATGTCGGTCGGGAACTGGTCGGTGTCCCAGCCGAGGAGCGTGTCACCCTGGTTGGCGTCGATCGAGCCGAGCGCGTTGGCGGCGAGGGCGACGTCGAGTTCGTGCTCCATCGTGTGACCGGCCAGCGTGGCGTGGTTGGTCTCGATGTTGAGCTTGAAGTACGGCAGGAGGTCGTACTCGCGGAGGAAGTTGAGGCACGCGGCCGAGTCGGAGTCGTACTGGTGCGTGGAGGGTTCGCGCGGCTTGGGCTCGATGTAGAACTGGCCCTTGTAACCGATCTTCTTGGCATGATCCACGGCGAGGTGGAGGAGCGCGGCGAGGTGGTCGAGCTCGCGCTTCATGTCGGTGTTGAGAAGGGTCGCGTAACCTTCGCGGCCACCCCAGAAGGTGTAGCCTTCACCGCCGAGGCGATGGGTGGCTTCGAGGGCGCGCTTGATCTGGGAAGCGCCGTAGGCGAACACGTCGGCGGACGGCGAGGTGCCGGCGCCCTGCGCGTAACGCGGGTGGGAGAAAAGGCAGGCGGTGCCCCAAAGCAGCTTTTTGCCGGTTTCCTTCTGCTTGGCTTCGAGCGCGTCGACGACGGCGTCGAAGTTCTTGTGGGTCTCGGCGAGGCTGCCGGCTTCCGGCGAGATGTCGCGGTCGTGGAAGCAGTAGTAGTCGATGCCGGTCTTTTCGAGGAATTCGAAGAACACCGGAACGCGGTTGAGCGAGTTCTGCAACGAAGCGCTCTGGTCGTCCCACGGGCGAACCGCGGTGGCTTCACCGAACGGATCGGAAAGGCCGTTGCGCATCACGTGCCAATAGGCAGCGCCGAAGCGAAGGTGCTCGGCCATGGTCTTGCCGCCAATGACCTCGGAAGGATTGTAGTGGCGGAAGGCGAACGGATTGTCGGTGCCGGGGCCTTCGTATTTGACCACCGGAATTTCGGGGAAGTAGCTCATGGTAAAGCGGTTAATTGGTTTCGCGCAGCAAATGGACAAAGCTGGGCTTCGTTCGGCTTCGTCTGTAAACCTCAACCCCCGGCTTGCAAAAGGGAGTTGGCGTTTGACAGTAATACTCGCGATGGAACGACCTTCGATGGCTCAGATCGCGGAACGAGCGGGCGTTTCGAAAAACACCGTCAGTCTTGCGCTGCGGGGCAGTCCCCGGATCGGCGCGGAAACACGGGCGCGCATCGAACAAATCGCGGCCGAACTCGGCTACCGGCGCAACGCGGCGGTCGGCTGTTTGATGGCGGAACTCCGCCGCTCCGGTTCCGCGCGTTTCGCGGCGACGCTCGCCCTGTTGAACGCGAACGAAGATCCCGACGCCTTCCGCAAACACCCGACCGTGCCGAGTTACGTCGCCGGGGTGAAACGCCGCGCCACCGCCCTGGGCTACGGGCTCGACGAATTCTGGCTGCATGATCCGCAAATCGGCGGCGAACGACTCGCGTCGATTTTGCGGGCGCGCGGCATTCGCGGCGCCTTGGTCGTCGGCCTGCTGCGCACCAACCGTTTACCCGAACGAATGAGCGCGGTGTGGGACGAATTTCCCGCCGTGGTCACCGGCGTGCGCACCCGTTCGCCCGAGCTGTCGTTCACCTGCGCCGACCAATACGCGCTCGCGCTCAACGCCTACGAACAAGCCTGGAAACTGGGCTACCGTCGTCCGGCTCTGGTCCTCGATCCGGTGATCGACGCCCTGATCGATGGCCGTTTCACCGCCGGCTTTCTCACCGGCCAACAACGCTGGCGACCCGAGGGCGATCCGATTCCGCCATTCAACGCCATCGCCGAAGCCCGGCAAAACCTCGCGCCCTTTCGCGAGTGGCTGGAAAAAACCCGGCCCGACGTGGTTTTCACGCTCTACCATGAGGTCGAGCGCTGGCTCACGGATTGCGGCAAGCGCGTGCCGGACGACATCGGCTTAATTCAATACGAGCGTCGCGCTCAAGGCACGCATTGGGCGGGCATGGACCAGCGCAACGATTTGGTCGGCGAAGCGGCGGTCGATTTGCTCGTTTCGATGATCCACAACGGCCAGCAAGGCGTGCCCGAACGGGCGATCGCCACGCACGTGACCAGCCAGTGGGTGATGGGCGAAACGGTGAAAAGCGCTTAAGAGCGCCAAATGGCCGGTCGGCTTTTGAGTGGCGAGAGGTTAGGGGCCAGTGAAGACCGGCCTTGCCCATAACCCCCTCTTTCTTTTCCCTGACCACTGTCCACCGGCCCCTGACCACTCAAGTGCCGAACGGCCACTCGACGTGCTGTGCCCAAGCCCCGCCCGGAAGACCTTCCTCGCGTAAACGCTCCACTCCATGCCCTTCCCCACCAAACCCGTGATCGTCCTCGCCGCCCTGTTGGTGGCGGGCGTGCCGCGCGTTTGGTTCGAAGAAGGGCTGAGCCGCAAACTGCAGGACGCGAAACTGATCGTTCGCCCGCTGAGCGTGAGCACCCGCGAAAAGATCGACCAAACGAGCTGGGCGGTCGCCCTCGGCGGACTGCGCACCTTGGTTGCCACGTTTCTTAATCTTCGTGCGCAAAGTTTGTTTGAAGAACTTCGCTGGGACGAACTCGGCGATGCCTACGACCAGATCGTCGATTTCGCTCCGCAAACCCGCGACTACTGGCTGACCGGCGCGTGGCACCAGAGCAACAACGCGTCGTCCTACTACGCCAACGATTCCGATTTGCCCGCCTTACGACGGAAAGCGGAATGGCGCGCCTCGATTCAACGCGGTCGCGAATTTCTTCAACGCGGGCTGCGCAACAACCCGGACGACGGCAAACTTTACGCCGCCCTCGGTGGCACGCTCGCCGATCCCTATCGCCTGCCGGATTTTTCCGCCGCCGCCGATGCCTTTGCCGGTGCCATTGCGCAAGGCAACCTCCTGCCCGCCGTCCGCCGCAATCAATTCTACGCACTCGCCCGTTCCAGCGGTCGCGAAGAAGAAGCGCGGCAACTTGGTCGCGAACTCTACGCCGACCGCGCCAATCGTACTCCCACGCTGGTGAGCGTGTTGTTCGTCTTGGAGTCGCAGCTCCATCCGTCCGTTCCCGCTGACGAACGCGCGATTCAGCTCTTTGGCCATGAAAAGGCCGCCTACACGGCACTGGTTCATCTTTGGCAGCGCCCGGAAGATCGTTATCCGATCGATGGCGTCGCCGAAGCGCTCGCGGGACTTGAACGACGGCTCGCGATCCCGTCGGGCGAAAGCGTGTTCTGGCGTGCTTCGAACGGCTCCACCCGTTCACGCGATCCATTCGCTCGTTAGGGGATTTCCCCAAGGTGTGAAATTTGGAACTTGGAAGTTGTTCGTTCGGCGGGCAACCCTCCGGCCCACCCCGACAGGAACATGCGGATCGCCCTCTTCGGAGACATTCACGCCAATTTGGAAGCCTTGGAGGCCGTCCTCGCCGACGCTGCCCAACAGGGAGTCACGGACTATGTTTGCCTCGGCGATGTCGTGGGCTACAACGCCGATCCCGCCGCTTGCCTTGAACGCATCAAGGAAATGGGCTGCCCGACGGTAAAGGGTAACCACGACGAAGACGCGTCCGGCACGCACTCGCTCGACGCGATGAATCCGATCGCCGCCGCCGCCTTGCAATGGACGCGCGATCAGCTTTCCGAAGAACAACGCCAGTGGCTGCGCCGCTTGCGGATGGTCCGGCAAATCGAGGATTTCACCGTCGTCCACAGCACACTCGATCAGCCGGCGAACTGGAACTACGTGACCAATCGCTTCGACGCGATGGCGAACTTTTCCTACCAGTTCACTCAAGTCTGCTTCCACGGCCACACCCACGTGCCGCGCGTCTACATGAAGTCGGACAAGGTGCAGGAAGTCGTCGCCGAGCAGGTGATCATCGAGGACGGCGCGAAATACTTCATCAACGCAGGCTCCGTCGGCCAGCCACGCGATGGCGATTGGCGGGCCGCCTACGTGATTTACGATCTGGAAAAACGTCAGATCACCCTGCGTCGCGTCGAATACGACATCGTCACCACGCAGAAGAAGATCCTCGACGCCGGCCTGCCCGAAATGCTCGCCCACCGCATCGCGGAAGGGCGGTAAGGTAGCGCGGTCTCGGCGAGACCGCTTCGAAGCGGGAAACGCAACGACGTTCCCACGAAAGATCGAAGGCTTTAGATCGTCGTTTTTGCCCGCGCGCTTGCCAGCCAACGCTCCAAGGTCGCCATGTTTCCCAACGTGTCGTCCAAGCGCATCACGCCAACTTCCCCCTCGCCCGCCCATACGGCTTCGGCGAACGCATCCGCTTCATACGCGTAAAGCGATCGATCCGGCGTGATCAAAATTTGCTCGGGCCGCGGCGCACCAGGCCGCTGCAACAGAATCCGCGACGGCAATAAATTGCGCGTCACCACATACGGCGAAAGCACCGTCAGCCAGCCTTCCGAACCATAAATGCGGACGACGTTTTCCTGCGCCAATCCCACGCCGCACGAAACCTGTGCCAGCATCCCGTTCGGAAACTCCAGATTGGCGATGGCGTGGACGTCCACTCCGGTTTGCGGATGAAATACCGCAGAGCCGTGAACGGCGACCGGATCGAGAAACGGTTTACCCGCCGCCGCTCCCGCCACCAAACGCGCCCAAGACGTCGTGTAGCCGCCGACATCGAGAATCCCCCCGCCGCCCAGCTCGCGATCCCACAAGCGGCTGCCGGGCGAAAATGGCGCGTCGAAACTGAAAGCCGCCTGCACCAGGCCGACCTGCCCGATCGCGCCATCGCGGATCAGCTCTAACACTTTCTCCGTCTGCGGGTGGCACCGATACATGTAGCCCTCCATCACCACCACGCCCCACTCCCGCGCCGCGGCCGCCACCTCGCGCGCTTGCTTCAAGGTCATCGTCAGCGGCTTTTCGCAAAGGACGTGTTTGCCCGCGCGAATCGCCTGCATCGTCCACTCGAAGTGTTGCGGATGGGGCGTCGCGATGTACACGCCTTGCACCGTCGGGTCTTCGATCAATTCCTCATAGGAGCCGTAAAACTCGGGAATATCGAAACCCGCGGCGAATTCCTCCGCCTTCCGTCGGTCCCGGCTCGCCACCACCACTACCGTCCCCGTTCGCGACTCCCCCACCGCCTTGGCAAACACCACAGCGATGCGACCGGTCGAAAGAACGCCCCAGCGGAATTTGGAATTCATGAGTGAAGAGACCATGGCGGATTATCCGTGCTCGTCCAATTCACTCTGCTTTATTCGGCATTCCTCCCAAGGGAAGAACCGCTGGATTGGTTGAGGTGGCGTGTGGACATCCACTGGCCCTTTCAGGAGTGCAAAGATCTTAAATATCTTAAAGCCCAAAACCTCTCGTTTTGTCCGGCGGCTTTTCGGGGGAATCTTACACATACCTTTCACTTAGTCCTTTATTGACTTCATCAAGTAGAGCCCCAACAGAGACGAAGTTGGATCTTTGATTATTGTAGAGTGAACTTCCAATCTTCCTACATTCTTATCGATGTTTACCCTCACTGGCCCAATTCCAACTGAGCGAAATTTCCAAACAGATTCAAATTTTCCCGAGGCCCCTTTTCTCCAAATTTCCACTTCGTAGTTAGACTGACCATAAGAAGGAAACTCTTTAAGACACACCGCGACCTCAACGCTCTCTAGTTCGAATGACCACCACTCAACCACCCACTTTTCGCTATCTTTCAAGCCTTTAAGCTCTTTGAATACCTTTCCTTCAGGGCGCACTCTTCCCTTTTCAAATTCATCATCAGATCTAGCGAAAGGGACTGCCATGAATGGCGCGTAGTTTAGCGGGCTGAGCGAGGGCGACCACGGTGGGGTGTTTCGCGAAAGGTGCGGCGATGAGAGGTTAGCAAGGGGTAGTTCTTGGGTCTGCGTTTGAGGGCGCGCGGCTCGCGCC